>ERZ724520.1490-NODE-1490-length-11670-cov-5.127249_pt1 | contig 11670 bp, 9 predicted proteins | sample MGYA00376053_ERZ724520 | MGnify/ENA primary metagenome ERZ724520 (study PRJEB28724, sample SAMN07190886) | activated sludge metagenome | isolation source: activated sludge of sewage treatment plant in Hong Hong | place: USA: Christiansburg, Virginia | collected... | reverse complement strand
ACCGAAGAGCAGATCATCAAGGGCATGTACCTGTGCAAGGAAGGCGCCAAGCTGACCCCGCGCGTGCAGTTGCTGGGCTCGGGCACGATCCTGCGCGAAAGCATTGCAGCGCAGGAACTGCTGGAGAAGGATTGGGGCGTTGCCGCCAATGTCTGGAGTTGCCCCAGCTTCAATGAGCTGACCCGCGAAGGTCAGGATTGCGAGCGCTTCAACCTGCTGCACCCCGCCGATGCGCCGCGTGTGTCGTTCGTCGCACAACAACTGGACAAGCACACCGGTCCGGTTGTTGCCTCCACTGACTACATGAAGGCCTACGCCGAGCAGATTCGCCCCTTCATCCCCAAGGGCCGTACCTACAAGGTGCTGGGCACCGACGGCTTTGGCCGCAGCGACTTCCGCAGCAAGCTGCGCGAGCACTTCGAGGTCAACCGCCATTTCATCGTCGTCGCCGCCCTGAAGGCGCTGAGCGAAGAGGGCACGGTACCCGTGAGCAAGGTCGTTGAAGCCATTGCCAAATACGGCATCAAGACCGACAAGATCAACCCGTTGTATGCATGAAGTTTTGCGGGACAGACCGGAGCGCAGCGCAGCTCTGTCCTCAACTAATTAGGATTGGAGACAAGAATATGGCATCCATTGAAATTCAAGTTCCCGATATCGGCGACTTTGATGAAGTCACCGTCATTGAACTGATGGTCAAGGTCGGCGACACGGTCAAGGCCGAGCAGTCGCTGATCACCGTGGAGTCCGACAAGGCCTCCATGGAAATCCCGTCCAGCCACGCTGGCGTGGTCAAAGAAATCAAGGTCAAGCTGGGCGACAAGGTCAAGCAGGGTTCGGTCGTCGTTTCGCTCGAAGGTTCTGAGCAAAATCAGGCTGTAGCCCTCGCCGTTGCAGCGCAAGATGCTCCTGTTTCTGTAGCGCCGGCCGCTGCTTCAGCACCTGCTGCGGCGGCGCCCGCACCCGTGGCTGCATCGGCCAGTGGCCCGGTGGAAGTGCGCATCCCCGATATTGGCGATTTCAAGGACGTCACCGTCATCGAGCTGCTGGTCAAGGTTGGCGACGTGGTGAAGGTGGAGCAAAGCCTGGTCACCGTGGAGTCCGACAAGGCGTCGATGGAGATCCCGTCCAGCACCGCTGGTGTGGTCAAGGAGATCAAGGTCAAGCTGGGCGACACCGTCAACATCGGTGACCTGGTGGTGGTTCTCGACGGCGTGGCTGGCGCGGCGACGGCACCTTCTGCTGCCGCAGTTGCTGCGCCCGCAGCGGCGAGTGCAGCCCCTGCCACCGCAGCACTTGTTGCCTCTGCACCCGCAACCGCCGCAGCGGCGCCTGCCGTGGCCGTGCCTGCGCACGCGCCCGGCGCGGCACCCTTGGGCTTACCCCACGCGTCGCCGTCGGTGCGCAAGTTCGCCCGCGAACTGGGCGTGCCCTTGAATGAAGTCAAAGGCAGCGGACTCAAAGGCCGCATCACCGAGGCGGACGTGCAAGGCTTCACCCGATCCGTGATGAGTGGCGCGGTACAAACCCTGGCCGCAGCGGCGCAGAACAAGCCCGCTTCAGGTGGTAGTGGCGATGGCGCAGGCCTGGGTCTGATCCCCTGGCCCAAGGTGGACTTCGCCAAGTTCGGCCCCATTGAGCGCAAGGAGCTGTCGCGCATCAAGAAGATCAGCGGCGCCAACCTGCTGCGCAACGCCATCATGATTCCGGCCGTCACCAACCATGACGATGCCGACATCACCGACCTGGAAGCCTTCCGCGTCTCCACGAATAAAGAGAACGAGAAATCCGGCATCAAGGTAACGATGCTGGCCTTCCTGATCAAGGCCTGCGTGGCCGCGCTGAAGAAATTCCCCGAGTTCAACAGCTCGCTGGACGGCGACGCGTTGATCTACAAGCAGTTCTACCACATCGGTTTTGCGGCCGATACGCCCAACGGACTGATGGTTCCGGTTATCAAGGACGCCGACAAGAAAGGCATCTTCCAGATCAGCCAGGAAATGGGCGAACTGGCCAAGAAGGCCCGCGATGGAAAGCTGAGCCCGGCAGAAATGTCTGGCGCCAGCTTCACCATCAGTAGCTTGGGCGGTATTGGCGGGCGTTACTTCACGCCCATCATCAACGCGCCCGAGGTCGCCATTCTGGGCGTCTGCAAAAGCCAAATGGAGCCGGTGTGGGACGGCAAGGCTTTCGTGCCGCGCCTGATGCTGCCGCTGTCCCTGACCTGGGATCACCGCGTCATCGACGGCGCCGCCGCCGCGCGCTTCAACGTGTACCTGGGCCAGATCCTGGGTGATTTCCGTAGAGTTTTGCTCTAAGTTGCCTTGGCCTTAGGTAGCAGGGTGTGGGGCATTGGGCCCCGCCTCATACTGTCAAAGGCCCAGAAATCGGCGGGGCCCAATGCCCCACACCCTGCGGCAGGCGTTGTGGCTCGCCACGGTTCAAGAAATAGTGTTCTGATTGATTGGAATTGAAAATGGCAATCGTTGAAATCAAGGTCCCCGACATTGGCGACTTCGCCGAAGTGACCGTCATTGAACTGATGGTCAAGGTGGGTGACACCATCAAAGCCGAACAAAGCCTGATTACCGTGGAGAGCGACAAGGCCTCTATGGAAATCCCCTCCAGCCAGGCCGGTATGGTCAAGGAGCTCAAGGTCGCACTGGGTGACAAGGTCACGGAAGGCTCCGTCGTGCTGATACTGGAGGCGGCGGGAGCGGATGCTACCGCAAGCGCGCCCGCAGCAAGTTTTCCTGGGTCAAATCAGCCTTTAGCCCTCGTGGAATCTGCTTCAGTAGCTCCTAAAACAGTAGCAAATCCAGCGACTACACCAGCCGTCGCTGCGCCCGCAGGCGCCAGCTACTCCGGCACCGTCGACCTGGATTGCGACGTGCTGGTGCTGGGCGGCGGCCCTGGCGGGTACAGCGCCGCCTTCCGCGCGGCTGACCTGGGTCTCAAGGTCATCATCGTCGAACGCTACGCCACGCTGGGTGGCGTCTGCCTGAACGTGGGCTGCATCCCGTCCAAGGCGCTGCTGCATGTTGCCGCCGTCATGGACGAGGTGAGCCATATGGCCGACCTGGGCGTGGACTTTGGTGCGCCCAGCGTCAACATCGACAAGCTGCGCGGCCACAAGGAAAAGGTCATTGGCAAGCTGACCGGCGGCTTGGCCGCTATGGCCAAGATGCGCAAAGTGACCACCGTGCGCGGCTACGGCCACTTTGTCGGCGCCAACCATCTGGAAGTGGAAGAAACCAGCGGTACCAGCCAGGAGAAGACCGGCGGCAAGAAGGTCATTGCCTTCAAGAAGGCCATCATCGCCGCTGGCAGCCAGGCAGTGCGCCTGCCCTTCATGCCCGAAGACCCGCGTGTGGTGGACAGCACCGGCGCGTTGGCCCTGAAAGAAGTCCCCAAACGCATGCTGATCCTGGGTGGCGGCATCATCGGCCTCGAAATGGGCACCGTCTACAGCACGCTGGGCGCGCGCCTGGACGTGGTGGAAATGCTCGACGGCCTGATGCAGGGGGCTGATCGCGACCTGGTCAAGATCTGGCAGAAGATGAACGCCAAGCGCTTCGACAACATCATGCTCAAGACCAAGACGGTGGGTGCCAAGGCCACGCCCGAAGGCATTGAAGTGACATTTGCGCCAGCAGAGGAGGGCGGCACCGCCCCCGCGCCGCAGGTCTACGACTTGGTGCTACAAGCCGTGGGCCGCACACCCAACGGCAAGAAGATTGCCGCCGACAAGGCCGGTGTGGCCGTCACGGACCGTGGCTTCATCAACGTGGACATCCAGATGCGCACCAACGTGCCGCACATCTTCGCCATCGGCGATATCGTCGGCCAGCCCATGCTGGCGCACAAAGCGGTGCACGAGGCGCATGTGGCAGCGGAAGTAATCGCCGGTGAAATACAAGGCAACAAGGAACTGGCAGCTTCCGCGTTCAACGCCCGCGTGATCCCATCGGTCGCCTACACCGACCCCGAAGTGGCCTGGGTGGGCCTCACCGAAGACCAGGCCAAGGCCCAGGGCATCAAGGTCAAGAAGGGCCTGTTCCCCTGGACCGCATCCGGCCGCGCCATCGCCAATGGCCGCGACGAAGGTGTCACCAAGCTGTTATTTGATGATTCGCCAGAAGCGCACGGCCACGGCAAGATCCTGGGCGGTGGCATGGTCGGCACGCATGCGGGTGACATGATCGGCGAGGTTGCGTTGGCGATTGAGATGGGCGCCGACGCGGTGGATATCGGCAAGACGATTCACCCGCATCCGACGCTTGGGGAATCCATCGGCATGGCGGCGGAGATTGCGCACGGCAGTTGCACGGATGTGCCACCGGCGCGGAAGTAAGCGGGCATCAACCGCACGGAGCCCGCAGCCCGCATGAGCCGGAAATTCTCCATCAACCCCGCCCACCCCGAGCGGGTGTGCTGGGGTTGTGACCTGTTCTGCGCGGCCAAGGACATGCGATGCGGCAATGGCTCGGACCGCACCATGCACCCGGTGGAGTTGTTTGGCGAGGGATGGCAGGACTGGGGTGGTTCAGCTGAAGCTCCCCATGCCGAGGCCGCTGTGAGCCCTGATGCGTTTGCATCGGCCATACCCGTGTGAAGGGGTAAGTCGGGTCAAAACCTGGATGCTACAAATTCGGTAGCTGGTTGCGCAGGTTCCACGAGGGCTGCGCGGATTTTTCATGGTATTTTCGTTTACGTCAGGACATTCCCCTAAAATCATTTCATGTCCCACCCCCAAGCCCATATCAACCACGAAGTGCTCCGCTGGGCGCGGCGTCGCGTGGGTATGGATATTGGGGCTGCAGCGATTGCGGCAGGCGTGAAGCCTGAGCAATTGGAGCGCTGGGAGGCCGGTGATGATCTGCCCACATTCCGGCAAGCCCAAAACATCGCCCAAGCGCTGCACGCGCCTTTTGGTTTTTTTTTCTTACCGCAAGCTCCAGTGGAACAGCCGCTGCTGCCCGACCTGCGCACCGTGGGTGGCATGCCGGTAGGGCGGCCAAGTGTCGATTTGCTGGAAACCGTGAAGCAGGCACTACAACGCCAGGCTTGGTACGTCGAATACCAACAGGAGCAGGGCACAGCACCTTTGCCTTTTGTGGGTAAGTTCGCCTTAGGCGCAAGTCCCCTAGACGTAGCTGCGGATATCCGTGCTGTGTTGGGCGTGGAACTTGAACACGGGCAACGCAAGTGGGACGAATACCAGCGGGCGCTTATTCAAGGCGCAGAGAAAGCCGGTGTACTGGTCATGCGCAGCGGCATGGTGGGCAACAACACCCACCGAAAACTCGATGTCAGTGAATTCCGAGGCTTCGCTATAAGCCAAGTGGTGGCGCCTGTGGTGTTTATCAATTCTGCAGATGCGCCCACTGCCAGGTTGTTCACCCTCATGCACGAGCTGGCGCATATCTGGTTTGGTTCCAGTGGTATCTCCAATGGAGAAACTGGTAACGCGCGCCAAGAGGAAATTGCCTGCAACGCGGTGGCGGGCGAGTTTCTGGCACCTGCAGTGGTATTCAGGCAGCTCTGGGCTGGTGGCGCAGCGGACTTGCGCACCCGTTTGGCAGAGCTGGCGCAGCGCTTTCATGTGAGCCAATTGGTCGTTGCGCGCCGTGCGTTGGATTTGGGGTTGATGAACCGCGAGGCCTATAACAATTTTTACCTCACGGAACTGGAGCGCTTTCGGAACACAGAAAGCAAAGGGGGGGGCAGTTTCTATCGCACCGCTGTGTCTAAAAACAGCGAGCGATTCGCCAAGGCCGTCACTGCAGAGGCGCTGAGCGGCCGCCTGCTGTTGCGCGATGCAGGCAAGCTCCTCGGTGTACAACCGGCGAAGATTCGCCAATTTGCCGAGCAGTTGGGTGCATGATTTATTTGCTGGACTCCAACACCCTTATCGAAGCCAAAAACCGCTACTACGGCATGACCATTTGCCCCGGCTATTGGTCTTGGGTACTTCGCAGCCATGGGCAAGGCGTGCTGGCCAGCATCGAGACCGTGGGCGACGAACTCAAGCGCGGCAACGATGAATTGGCCCAATGGGCCAAGCACAACGCAGGTTTGTTTCTCCCCGTCTCAGACGCAGCCACCCAGGCGGCATTCGTACAAGTGGCCGCGCATGTGGCATCGCAAATGGCGCTCATGAAAGCCGGTGCCCTGGAAGAGTTCTTGGGAGGCGCAGACCCCTGGCTCATTGCCAAGGCCATGACATTGCCCGACAGCGTGGTCGTGACTCACGAGCAGTTCAACCTGCAAATGCGCCGCAAATTCAGCATCCCCAATGTCTGCCAGCACTTTGGTGTGCAATGGATGGACACCTTTGCCGTGCTGGGCCGTACCCAGGCCAATTTCGTCTTGTCAGACGAATAAACACTTTCTTCTTGACCTATGGCTACACCCGACGCTGCTTTGCTGCAGCAAATCGACAAACTATCCGCGCCTGAATTGCGCCGCCTGCTGGCCGAATACCTCACCAGCCGCAAGCTTGGGCTCACGTGGGAGCGGGATGCCATCGCCCATGACCGCGCGCTCAACGCCGACGTGGTGCTGCCGCGCCTGGTGCCTGAATGGAGCCACACGCCAGATGGCTGCACCGCCCACCGCAACCTCATCATCGAGGGTGACAACTTCGACAGCCTACGCTTGCTGCGCAGCACCCATGCAGGCAAGGTGCGGGTGATCTACATTGACCCGCCCTACAACACCGGCAACAAAGACTGGGTCTACAACGACAACTACGTGGGTGCCAATGACCGCTGGCGGCACAGCCAGTGGCTTGAGTTTTTGTACCAGCGCCTGAGCCTGGCACGGGAGCTGCTAACGGCTGACGGTGTGATTCTGGTCAGTATCAACGACGAAAACCGCTCGCGGCTGGAGCTGCTGATGGACGAGGTGTTTCCGGGGCGACGCTTGGGCAGTTTGGTGTGGCGCACCAAGGACACCGGCAACGACCTGACGCAGCGCTTCAGCCATGTCCACGAGCATGTGCTGGTGTATGCCAATGGTAGTTTTGCTTTCAATGGCCGTGCTACGGATCGCAGCAAATTCCGCAACCCTGACAAGGATGCGCGCGGCGATTGGTCTCCGCAGCCATTGACTAAAGCACACGACTACACTGTGCGCGAAAACACCTATTACCCCATTCAAGATCCTGATACCGGCTATTGGTACCCATGCGACCCTGACAGCGTCTGGCGATTTGCATCGGAAGCAGTCATACGCCGCCTGTGCAATGGCGATGAAGCCGCTGTGCAGGCAGCCTTGGCTGCGCTACGCAGCGACACGATGGAAGCGCTGATTGCCAAGAAACTGATTTACTTCCCACCTTGCAAGCAGGAGGAGGTGATGCGGTTTGAGACCAAGGCCGATTTGCTTACCGTCATTGCTGTAGGCAAGGGGCCGATGCTGCCCAAGAAAAAGACACCCTTGCTGCGTCCCGATTTGCCAGACATTGATTTTTGGGTGGACAAACCCATTGCGCCCGGACGCCCCTCACGCAAAGAACACTGGACCGCCAAACCAGAAGCGGATCGGTTAGCGCCCGTCAGCAGTTGGATTGCAGGCATGAATGAAGATAGTACCGACGAGGATGTGGAGTTGGTGTTGCTGCGCTCTGCGCGTGGTGGTGTTGCTACAGAGGAAATCAAGAATCTTCTTGGTTCGAAGGCGTTTCAACATCCCAAACCGCTGTCCCTCATCAAAGGCCTACTTTCCCAAGCCACCCGCCCTGGCGATCTCGTGCTGGACTTTTTTGCAGGTTCAGGCACCACGGGACAGGCGGTGTTGGAGCTGAACGCCGAAGACGGCGGTCAGCGCCGCGTCATCTTGTGCTCCAGCACAGAGGCGACGACCAAAGAACCCGACAAAAACCTCTGTCGTGATGTGTGTGCTGAGCGGCTGCGGCGCGTGATCGCAGGCTATGCTGGCAAGACTGGCTACACGCTGGCGCAAGGCGGCGAGTTTGCCTACGTGCAGTTGGATAAGCTGGACGGTGCCGATGTGGCGCTGGATGCCACGGCGCACCATGCCGCGGCTTTGCTTTCTATGCGAAATGCGGGTGTAGCTCCCGTGGAATGTGCGCAAGCAGCTATACAAGTGATAGCAAAAGGTGCTGATTGGCTGCTGGTGATGTGCACCCAAACCGGTGCGGAGGTGCTGAATGCGCTACGTGTATTGCCCGAGCAGCACGGTGTGGCGCGGCTGGTGGTGGTGGCACCCCGGCCCAAGGCGGTGGCGCTGTGGCTGGCAGAGCGTGGCGTAGAAGCGCAAGCCCTGTCGCTGCGCGAGGTGCTGACCCAAGGACAAGACGGAAAAAAAGCCCGCACCAGAGGCTAAAGGGAAGACGATGAACCAAGACATTTCAACCACCCAGATGCTGGAAACCTCGCTGGGTCTGACCGTGCAGGCCAGCACCTTGCAGCCCGAGGCCTTCCAGGCCGAGTTGATTGACAACGTGAGCACGGCGCTGCTGCGCCATCCGTCACCACCGTGTTTGCTGCGTGCGCCCACCGGGGCGGGTAAGACGTTTGTGATTGGTCAGGTGTTGCAGCGCGTAGGCACGCAGCGCGATGTGCTGTGGTTCTGGTTTGTGCCTTTTGTGACGCTTGTGGGGCAAACCTTGGATTCATTGTTGCGGCATGCGCCCGGCCTGTCGCCCACGCTGTTTTCGCAAGGGCGCAATCAAGACCTGGACGCTAGCACAGTGCTGATTTCTACTGCTCAGGGCGTCGCCCGTGCCCAGTGGCGCACCAAAGGTTATGACGCGGATGGCGACGATGATGTGCGTACCTTGTCAGCTTTGCTGGCCCGCGCGCGGGCCAAAGGGCTACAAATTGGGCTGATAGTGGACGAAGCGCACATTGGCCTGGACAAGAGCACCGAGTTCGGTAAGTTTGCCCACTGGCTGCAGGCCGATTACTTGCTGATGGCCACCGCCACCCCCAAAGACCAGCGCTTGACCGACTTTTTGGCCCACGCGGGCTACAGCGCGCAAGAGCACTTTGCCGTGAGCCGTGACGAGGTGGTGAAGGCACGCTTGAACAAAAAATACATCGAGGCGGTGGTCTACAGCCTGGGTGCCAGCTTGGCGCAGGTGACGGACTTGCGCCGCACGGTGCTGCGCCAGGCGTGGGGCCGCAATGTGCGCATAGGGCAGTTGCTGCAGCAACACGGGGTGGCGTGTGAACCCCTCTTGCTGGTGCAGGTGGCCAATGGCGAACACGCCGTGGACGAAGCCGAGCAGGAGTTGCAGCGGTATTGCCATGTGCCGCCTGAGGCCATTGGCAAGCATTCGTCTGACGAGCCAGACCCGGTGCTGATGGCTGCGATTGCCAACGACACGCGCAAGCGGGTGTTGATCTTCAAGCAGTCGGCAGGTACGGGTTTCGATGCGCCCAGAGCCTTTGTGCTGGCAAGCACCAAGCCGGTCAACGATGTGGACTTCGCCATGCAGTTCATCGGCCGCGTGATGCGGGTGGCGAGCCCGGTGCGTGGTGCGTTCCCCAGACCGCATGAGATTCCTGCGGAACTCAACACCGCCTATGTGTACTTGGGCAACCAGCAAGCGCAGGCCGGCTTTGAGGCGGCGGTGCAGGCCACCACAGCAGTGAAGAGCCAGCTGGAAGGGCAAACCGAAAAGCTCATGACACGGCATACCGTGGCTGGTGGGGTGGTGTACACCAATCGCCCCACGTCGGAAGCCCCCCTGATGTACACGCTGGGTATGCCCGGCGCAGCGGGTGTGCCGCTGGATGCGCGGTATGTAAGCGATGACAGTGGGCACCCCCTCCTCCCCGAGGCCGTGGTGGTGCATCACGAGCCCAGCCCCGTGTGGGCGACTAGTTTGTTTGGTGATGCGGAGTGGTCTTTGGACACGATGGCGCCGGAGCCTGCCAGCACCAAAGCACCCAAGCGTGTGAAGCCTCAGACGCGTGAGGAGGTGCTGCACGCCTTGGGCGAGAACCGGCTTCAGGCCTTTGCCCGCAAGCGCGGCTTGCCTACGCTGACTGATCGGCTCAAACGCGAAGACAAGCCAGACTTTGTGGATTTGTCAGAGATTACTGAGGCGGTGGCCCAAGGCCTGCCCATCTCGGACGTGTTAGCGCAGACAGCGGTGTCGGCAGCGCTTAACCGCAACCGGGGTAAAGAAACCCACAAAGAGTTGACGGAAGGTGCCAGCTACGCCTTGGATGTGGAGGTGGTGACCGATCGCCAAGGCTTAGCAAAGGAGGCGATGGCCGCGCTTCAAGAGTTGCCCCATGCAGAGGAAGAGGATTACCGCATCGTCGTGCGGACTTTGTCGCAGCGGCTGCGGCCCATATTAGATGCTGCCATCGGGAATGGCGAGGATGCACCGAGTGAGATGGAGCGGGTTCGGTTTGCCCGCGATGCGGCCCACTGGGTTATTCGCGAGAGTGCGCAGGAGCTGCGCGAGGCGATTTTTCTGGCGATTGCAGACAAAGCGAAGCTGGTGGATGCAGAGCCCTTGCCCGATGTGATGATTTTTCCTCAGGACATTGGGCTGGAGTCTTCTGGCAAGAACATTTACGGGGTGCTTCCTCCATCTAAAGAGGACTCGCAAGACGTGGAAACGGTGCTTTTTATGGACGAGCGCCGTTGGTGGGTAGATCAGGTTTTCCAACTGGAAGATGGCTCGCAGTTCAGCATAGGGCGCTATGACGGCGCTGTGAAACTCAACACCCTGGAGCGAGACTTTGCGCGCGCACTGGATGGCGCAGATTTCGTGCACTGGTGGCACCGCAACCCGGACAAAAAGCCTTACGCGGTACGAGTGGTGCGGGCGGAGCATGAACACTATTTTTATCCCGACTTTGTGGTGTGCGTAGAGCATAAGGACGGTGATGCGCCAATGCAGCGACTAATGGAGACCAAGGAAAGTACCAAAGATGCAGCGCGCAAAGCCATGCACTTTCCTCTAATCTTTGGCAAGGTGCTGTTTTTGACCCCCGACGGCAATCGACTGCGATGGGTCAACGGGGACGGAAGTTTGGGGGATGTTGTGAAGCTGTCGGAGATGGGCTCGGTTCGTAAACGCTTGGCGGAAACTCGTCCGGTCTGCTCATAGAGGTATCGCCATCGGCGACATCGTCGGCCAGCCCATGCTGGCGCACAAGGCCGTGCACGAGGCGCACGTGGCAGCCGAAGTGATAGCCGGTGAACTGCAAGGCAACAAGGAACTCGCCGCCGCCGCTTTCAACGCCCGCGTCATCCCCAGCGCGGCCTACACCGACCCCGAAGTGGCCTGGGTGGGCCTCACCGAAGACCAAGGCCAGGGCGCAGGGCATAAAAGCATCAAGGTCAAGAAGGGCCTGTTCCCTGGACTGCATCCGGCCGCGCCATCGCCAACGGCCGCGACGAGGGCGTCACCAAGCTGCTGTTTGATGACAGCTCCGAAGCGCATGCCCACGGCAAGATTCTGGGCGGCGGCATGGTCGGCACCCATGCGGGCGACATGATTGGCGAAATCGCCCTGGCCATTGAGATGGGTGCGGATGCGGTGGATATCGGCAAGACGATCCATCCACATCCAACCCTGGGTGAGTCCATTGGCATGGCGGCGGAGATTGCACACGGCAGTCGCACCGACGTGCCGCCGAGTAAGAAATGAGCTTGGCAATCCGCTGAAAACGCTAC
>ERZ724520.1488-NODE-1488-length-11677-cov-7.659353_pt1 | contig 11677 bp, 14 predicted proteins | sample MGYA00376053_ERZ724520 | MGnify/ENA primary metagenome ERZ724520 (study PRJEB28724, sample SAMN07190886) | activated sludge metagenome | isolation source: activated sludge of sewage treatment plant in Hong Hong | place: USA: Christiansburg, Virginia | collected... | reverse complement strand
TCGGCATCACGATCAAGCGGGGCCAGGTCTATGGCCTGATCGGCCCCAACGGCGCTGGCAAGACGACTTTCTTCAACGTCATTACCGGGCTCTACACGCCCGACAGCGGCACGTTCGAACTGGCTGGCAAACCCTATGCACCCAAGGCGGTGCACCTGGTGGCCAAAGCGGGCATTGCCCGCACGTTCCAGAACATTCGGCTGTTTGCCGAGATGACCGCGCTGGAGAACGTCATGGTGGGCCGGCACATCCGCACCCACTCGGGGCTGTTTGGCGCGGTGTTTCGCACCAAGGGTTTCAAGAAGGAAGAGGCGCAAATTGCCAAGCGCGCGCAGGAACTGCTCGACTACGTCGGCATCGGCAGTTACGCCGACTACAAGGCGCGTACCCTGAGCTACGGAGACCAGCGGCGCCTGGAAATTGCCCGCGCGCTGGCCACCGACCCGCAGTTGATCGCGCTGGACGAGCCGGCCGCCGGCATGAACGCCACCGAAAAGGTGATGCTGCGCGAGCTGATCGACCGCATCCGCAAGGACAACCGCACGATTTTGCTGATCGAACACGACGTCAAGCTGGTGATGGGTCTGTGCGATCGTGTCACCGTGCTCGACTACGGCAAGCAGATTGCCGAAGGAACGCCCGCCGACGTGCAGAAGGACGAAAAAGTCATTGAGGCCTATCTGGGCACCGGAGGACACTGAGCATGGCCGAGCAGAACAACAACATCCTCTTGCAGGTCAGCGGCCTCAAAGTCGGCTACGGCGGTATCCAGGCCGTCAAGGGCATCGACTTCGAAGTGCGGACCGGTGAGCTGGTCTCACTCATTGGCTCCAACGGTGCGGGCAAGACCACCACCATGAAGGCCATCACGGGCACGCCGACTTTTTCCGATGGCGATATTCGCTACCAGGGCGAGAGCATCCGCGGGCAGGGCGCCTGGGACTTGGTCAAAAAAGGCCTGGTCATGGTGCCCGAAGGACGCGGCGTGTTTGCGCGCATGACCATCGTGGAAAACCTGCAAATGGGCGCGTTCATTCGGCGCGACAAGGCGGGCATCCTGGCCGACATCGATCGCATGTTTGCGCTGTTTCCCCGCCTCAAGGAGCGCCGCGATCAGCTCGCTGGCACCATGTCCGGCGGCGAGCAGCAGATGCTGGCCATGGCGCGTGCTCTGATGAGCCAGCCCAAGCTGCTGCTGCTGGACGAACCGTCCATGGGCTTGTCTCCTTTGATGGTGGACAAGATATTCGAGGTGGTGCGCGACGTGTACGCCCAGGGCGTCACGGTGCTGCTCGTCGAGCAGAACGCCAGCCGCGCACTGGCCATTGCCAATCGCGGCTACGTGATGGAGTCGGGCATCATCACCATGACGGGCCCGGGCAAACAGTTGCTGAGCGACCCCAAGGTGCGCGCGGCCTATCTGGGCGAGTAAAACGACAGGCTTGCGCGTTTCGGCTGCATGCGTGTGAATTGCTATATAAAATATAGCTAAAAACATGCATGCATATTGCGCAAAATGCCGTTTTTCTTGGTTTTTTAGGAAGAAGCTGATTCCTTCTTTCCCTGTCGGGCGCGCATGAGCATGCTGCAGTCCGTACCGGTTTCAGCGCAAACCATTTTTTTGCTGGTGGTGAGCAACGTCTTCATGACGTTTGCCTGGTACGGCCATCTGAAGAACCTCGCGACCTCGCCCTGGTACGTGGCGGCGCTGGTCAGCTGGGGCGTGGCCTTGTTTGAGTACCTGTTTCAGGTGCCGGCGAACCGCATTGGCTTTACCCAGTTCAGCGTGGGACAGCTCAAAATTCTGCAGGAGGTCATCACTCTGTCGGTTTTTGTGCCGTTTGCCGTGTTCTATCTGGACCAGCCGCTCAAGTGGGACTATCTGTGGGCGGGGCTTTGCATGTTGGGAGCGGTGTTTTTCATGTTTCGTGGGGATTGAGCGCGCCTTGTAAGCGTCTGTGCAGTTTGGCGGCGCGCGCCTCGTTAAACTCGCGCCATTGCGAAACCCTGGCGTTTCGACCTCCCATCCCCCTATCGTCCCGATCCCCCTGGAGTCCCCTATGCTGTTTGGCAAGCTCTTGCCGCGCGAAGGCAACTTTTTTGAAATGTTCAACCAGCATGCCGAGCTCATCGTGGAAGCCGCCCATGCGTTCGAAAAGATGGTCGCCCATTACAACGAACCGCACCTGCGCGAAAAATATGCGCACGATGTGGACAACGCCGAGCGTGCGGCCGACCGGATTACCCACGAGGTGAACAAGGCGGTGCACAAGACCTTTATCACCCCAATCGACCGCGAGCAGATTCATACCCTCATCAACACCATGGACGACGTGGCCGACCTGATTCAGGATTCGGCTGAGACCATGAGCCTCTACGACATCCGCGAGATGACGCAAGAGATTACGCGTCTGACCGATCTGAGCGTCAAATCTGTCGAGCGCATGCGCGATGCGGTCAAGCTGCTCAACAAGCTGGCCGATGCGGCCACCGCCGAGGCGGCGCTGAAAATCTGCGAAGAGATCGACCGGCTTGAAAGCGATGCCGACCGCGTGCTGCGCAGCGCCATGAGCAAATTGTTCCGCGAAGAGCCCGATGTTCGCGAGCTGATCAAGCTCAAGGCCATCTACGAACTGCTTGAGACGATTACGGACAAGTGCGAAGACGTCGCCAATCTGATCGAGGGCATCGTCCTCGAAAATTCCTGAGCCTGCGCTCCCGCCTGTAATGCAAACCGTACAGACTGCCCTGTGGGTCGTGGCGCTGCTGGTGGCCATGGCCATCGTGTTCGACTTCATGAACGGCTTTCACGACGCCGCCAACTCGATTGCCACCGTGGTTTCCACGGGGGTGCTCAAGCCGGGGCAGGCCGTGGTGTTTGCCGCTTTTTTCAACTTTGTCGCGATTTTCGTGTTCCATCTGAGCGTGGCGGCGACGATCGGCAAAGGCATCGTGCAACCGGGGGTGGTGGACACCCACGTGGTATTTGGCGCGCTGATGGGCGCTATCTCCTGGAATTTCATCACCTGGTACTACGGCATCCCCAGCAGCTCGTCGCATGCACTGATCGGCGGCATCGTGGGGGCCGTGATGGCCAAGACCGGCGCGGGCGCGCTGGTGGCCTCAGGCATTCTCAAGACCGTGGCCTTCATCTTCTTGTCGCCACTGCTCGGTTTTCTGTTTGGCTCTTTGATGATGGTGGCCGTCGCCTGGATTTTTCGCCGGGCCCGCCCGAGCCGCATCGACAAGTGGTTTCGCCGCCTGCAACTCATCTCGGCGGGCGCCTACAGCCTGGGCCACGGCGGCAACGACGCGCAAAAGACCATCGGCATCATCTGGCTGCTGCTGATCGCCACCGGCTACGCGGCGCCGGGCGACGACTCACCGCCGCTGTGGACCATCATCAGCTGCTACACGGCCATCGGCCTGGGCACCATGTTCGGGGGCTGGCGCATCGTCAAGACCATGGGCCAGAAGATCACCAAGCTCAAACCCGTCGGCGGTTTCTGCGCGGAAACGGGTGGAGCGATCACGCTGTTTATGGCGACCTTGCTGGGAATTCCGGTCTCCACCACGCACACCATCACCGGCGCCATCGTCGGCGTGGGCTCGGTGCAGCGCGCCAGCGCGGTGCGCTGGGGCGTGGCGGGCAACATCATCTGGGCCTGGATCCTGACGATTCCAGCCAGCGCTTTTGTCGCTGCCATTGCCTACTGGATCAGCTTGCAGCTGTATTGAGTTGCAGGCTTAAACCGCAATTTGCTATTGAATAAATAGCTATAGCCACTAGACACACAAGCGCTAGGGGCTGTTTTTATCCAAAATTTCGGCTGTGATTTCGCTCAGCGCGATATCTTGTGCGCTTCGTCGATCTGGTACTCGAAATAATGCTGAAAGCTGTAGGCCAGACTGGCCATCAGCACGGCGGTACCGATCAGGAGCGACGTTGCCAGTGCAAACACCGTGCTCCAGCGGGTGCGGCCCGCAGGTGCATCGGACGCGGCGCCCGGGTTGAAGCGTGTGTTCCATTTCTCGGGCGAGGCAAGCCCATAGACGATGGCGTTGAGCGCGCAGCCGGCGATGGTAAAGCCCAGCAGCGGAATGAGAACCCAGCTGAGCGCGTCGTCCTGGCCCAGGCTTTGCACGCGTTCGATGCCGTAGACGCCCAGCGCAGTGGGCACCATCAGCAACCACCCCAGAGGGTCGCGCAGCCCGTGCAGGTAGAAGCGGTGCAGGCCGATGGGGCCGCCGAGAAAGGCCAGCCAGGCGGCAAGCGTCTTGTTTTTCATGGTTCGATTATTCGGGTGATTGGGTGTCACCGCTGCCCAGGGGCCTTTGCATGAGCACGATGTCTCGCCAGGCGCCATGCTTCCAGCCCACCGAACGCATCAGGCCAATGTGCGCAAAGCCCAGAGACTGGTGCAACCGGATGGATCCGGTGTTGGCCGAATCGCCTACCACGGCCATCAATTGGCGCACGCCGGCGGCTTCGGCCTGCTCCATCAGCGCCGACAGCAGGGCGCGCCCGATGCCGCTGCCGCGCGCCGCCTCGGCTACATAGACCGAATCCTCGGCAGAAAAGCGGTAGGCCGGGCGCGGCTTGAACCAATTGGCGTAGGCAAAACCCAGCACTTCGCCGCCCTGCTCGGCCACCAGCCAGGGCAGGTTGCGCGAGAGCACCTCGGCGCGCCGCGCCGCCATGTCGCTGCGGCTGGGTGGGTCGATTTCAAACGTGCCGGTGCCGTGCAGCACGTGGTGGGCATAGATGGTGGTGATGGCGTCGAGATCACCATCCCCGCTGGGGCGAATAAGAGTCATGGAGAAAAATGAAAGAAAGATATAATCAGCGGCTTTGCAGCGTGTCGCTGGCCGGGTGGCCATGTCGCGTGTCTCTACGTTGCGAATCCAGGGGATTCGGTGGTTAACGGTTGTTAACGCGCCGGCCCACCACCCGAAGGATAAATCATGGTCGTCATTCGACTTTCTCGCGGCGGCTCCAAGGGCCGTCCTTTCTTCAACATCGTCGTTGCCGACAAGCGCGTGCGCCGCGACGGCCGCTTCATCGAACGCCTGGGTTTCTACAACCCCACGGCCAAGGAAAACGAAGAAGGTCTGCGCATTGCACAAGATCGCCTGACCTACTGGAAGAGCGTGGGCGCCCAGTCTTCGCCCACGGTGGACCGCCTGATCAAGCAGGCCGCTAAAACGGCTGCCTGAACCCGGCTCCCCTGACAGGGCGGATTGCGTCGGTTTTGCTGACGCAATCCGCCTTTTTCAATTTCTGACACCCCATTTTCTATGACCGCCCCACATGCGCTCGAACCAGCTGTCCTGCCCTCCGACGCCATTGAGATCGGGCGCATCACCGACGCGTGGGGCGTCAAGGGCTGGTTCAAAGTGCTGTCCTATAGCAGCGATGCGGGCGCGCTCCTCGGCGCCAAGCGCTGGTACCTGCAGCCTACCGAGCGTGGTGCGCGCATTTTTGAGGGGACGGTGGTGATGGATGTGCGCCAGGCGCGCGATCACTCGGGCGCGGTGGTGGCCTGGGCCCAGGGCATCGACGACCGCAATGCGGCCGAAGCCCTGCGCGGATCGCGCATTTTCGTGCCGCGCTCGGGTTTCCCAAAGGCGGACAAGGACGAGTATTACTGGGTGGACCTGATCGGACTGGCAGTGGAAAACCGCGAAGGCGTGGCGCTGGGCACGGTGCGCGAGCTCCTCACCACGGGCCCGCAGACCGTGCTGGTGCTGGACGGCGAAGTGGTGGAGGGCAAACCCGTGGAGCGCATGATCCCCTTCGTCGCTGCCTTCATCGACCAGGTGGACCTGGCCGGACGGCGCATCGTGGTGGACTGGCAACCCGATTATTGAGCTCTGCACAGCGGCGATCCCCTGGCATGCGCTTCGACCTCATTACGCTGTTTCCCGAGCTGTTTGGGCCGTTTCTGAGCAGCGGTGTCACGCGGCGCGCCTACGCGTCGGGCCAGGTGGCGGTGCACTTGTGGAATCCCCGCGACTTCGCTGAAGGCAATTACCGGCGCGTTGACGATCGTCCCTTTGGCGGCGGGCCCGGCATGGTGATGATGGCGCCGCCGCTTGAGCGCTGCCTGCAGGCCGTGCGTGCCGCCCGGGGCGAGCCGGCGGAGGATCTGGCGCCCCTGGTGTTGTTTTCTCCTCTGGGCCCTCGGCTGGACCATGCGGGCGTGGAGCGTTGGGGGCAGGGCCGTGGCGCCGTGCTGCTGTGCGGGCGCTACGAAGGCATCGATCAGCGCTTCATTGATCGCCATGTCGATGTGCAGATCAGCCTGGGCGACTTTGTGCTCTCGGGCGGCGAGATCGCCGCCATGGCGCTGCTCGATGCGGTGGCGCGCCTGCAGCCCGGCGTGCTGCACGACGCTGGAAGCCACGCACAGGACAGTTTCAACCCCGCGCTCGATGGCCTGCTCGATTGCCCCCACTACACGCGCCCCGAAGTCTGGCAAGGGCAGGGCGTTCCCGCTGAACTGCTCTCTGGTCACCACGCGCATATCGAGCAATGGAGGCGCCAGCAGCGCGTGCTGTTCACCGCGCAGCACCGCCCCGATCTGATAGACCAGGCCCGCAAGGCCGGACTGTTGGGCGCAGCGGACGAGCAGTTGCTGGGCCCGGCGGCAGGGCGCACGCTATAATGGCAGGCTTTTCGATCCTCTGCCCGGCCGGCGCGCCCATTTTTGCGGCGCCGCCATCCAGTCAATCCCGACACTGCCATTCATGGCGCGGACACGATCGCAGGATGCATTCATGAATCTGATCCAGACCCTTGAGGCGGAAGAAATTGTCCGCCTCGGCAAGACCATCCCCGAATTCGCACCTGGCGACACCGTCGTCGTCAGCGTCAACGTGGTTGAAGGCACGCGCAAGCGTGTGCAGGCCTACGAAGGCGTCGTGATTGCCAAGCGCAACCGCGGCATCAACAGCGCCTTCATCGTGCGCAAGATCTCCAGCGGCGAGGGCGTTGAGCGCACCTTCCAGACCTACAGCCCGCTGATCGCCAAGATCGAAGTCAAGCGCCGCGGTGACGTGCGCCGTGCCAAGCTGTACTACCTGCGCGAGCGCAGCGGCAAGTCGGCGCGTATCAAGGAAAAGCTGCCTTCGCGCCGCAAGGCGCCAGTGGCTGCGGTGGCCGCCGCCGAATAAGGCGCCTGCGCCCACGCGCAAAAGCCGCTGCAGCACCTTGCTGCTGCGGCTTTTTTGCTTTTATGCCGTCTGGTTCCCCACCCATCGCACCCTTTGCGCTGCCGCAGTTCGATCCGCGCACGGTGCCGGTGCTCTCCACCGACACCCATCTTCCGGCCATCGCGGCGAATCGCACTACGCCCGAGGCGCTGCGCGCACGCTTTGCATCGCCGCCCGTCTGGCAGCCCGAGATTGCTGGGGAGCTGAGCTTCAGTGCGCGCGTCCCGGCCCGTGCCGCAGTGCTGATCGCGCTGGTGCAGCGCTCCGAGCCCACGGTGCTGCTGACCGAGCGCACGCTGCATCTGTCCACCCATTCCGGTCAGGTTGCATTCCCTGGAGGCCGGGTTGACGAAGGGGACGCCAATTCGGTGGCGGCCGCACTGCGCGAGGCGCACGAGGAAGTCGGACTGGAGCCGCGCTGCGCCGAAGTGCTGGGCGAGTTGCCGGTGTATGTCACCGGCTCGTCCTTCATCATTTCGCCGGTGGTGGCCTTGGTGGCGCCTGACTGCGCGCTGCGCCCCAACCCGTATGAAGTGGCCCGCGTCTTTGAGGTGCCGCTGGCTTTTCTGCTCAACCCGGCGCACCACCGCCGCCATGCTTTTGAGTTTCGCGGCGTCCGGCGCAAGTGGTATTCCATGCCGTACCGGGATACGGCCGGCTACGAGCACTTTATCTGGGGTGCCACGGCCGGCATGCTGCGCAATTTCTACGGTTTTTTGGCGGCTTGAGGGTGGGCAGCGACTGGGCATGGCGATAGGGCCTCAGGCAGGCCGCTATCATTCCCGCCCATGAGTTTCATTGCCATCCTGCTGGCCTTGCTGATCGAGCAGGCGCGTCCGCTCTCGCGCCGCAACCCGGTGCATGCGGGCTTGCGCGCCTGGTCGCTGTCCGTCAGCCGCAATTTCGACGCGGGCAAGCCGCACCATGCCTGGGTCGCTTGGTCGCTAGCGGTGGTCTTGCCTGCATGCCTGGTAGGGGGCATCCATGTGCTGCTGGTGGTCTTTGTGGGCTGGCCGCTGGCGGTCGTGTGGAACATTGCCGTGCTCTACATCACGCTCGGTTTTCGCCAATTCAGCCACCATTTCACGCGCATTCGCGACGCGCTGGACCTGGGCGACGAGCGCAGCGCACGCGAGGCCCTGGCGCACTGGCAGCAGGTCGATGTGGGCGAGTTGCCACGCAGCGAACTGGTGCGCCATGTGCTGGAGTATTCGGTGCTTGCGGCGCACCGCCACGTGTTTGGCGTGCTGGCCTGGTATTCGGTGCTGGCGGCTTTGGGCCTGGGGCCGGCGGGCGCGGTGCTCTACCGCATGGGTGAATTTGCCGCGCGCTACTGGAGCCGGCCGGGGCCAGACGAAGCCCCCCGTGCCAGCGAGGCGTTGCAGCGCGTTTCGGCTGCGGCCTGGACGGTGCTTGATTGGCTGCCCGTGCGCCTGACGGCGCTGTGCTTTGCCGTCGTGGGCAGTTTTGAAGAGGCCATCGACGGCTGGCGCTTTCATGCGCAGCGCTTCCCCAATGACAACGACGGTGTGCTGCTGGCCGCCACCTCGGGCGCCATCAATGTCCGGCTGGGCGGTGAGGCCCTCAAGCCCCGCCCCGGCGCCCAGGCGGGCGACGGCCTGGAGATGGATGCCGAGATGGGCGACAGCATCAGCACGCCCGGCCGGGAGCCCGAGCTGGCGCACTTGCGCAGTGTGGTGGGCCTGGTCTGGCGATCGGTCGTGGTCTGGATGCTGCTGCTCGCGCTGCTGACGCTGGCGCGTTTTCTCGGCTGAGCGCCCAAAGCCTGGGCGCTCGTATCCGCTCAGCAACCACTCAGTAACGCGTCTGACCCAGCTCTTTGAACAGATCGCTATAAATAGAATAGCGAATAGCGCTTATCCCATCTGCGCTAGGGCCCATTTTTAGTGCAGAAATTACACCGCAGCCGGGCTCGTGCAGGTGCGTGCAGTTGTAGAACTTGCAGTGCGAACCATGCGCCGCAATGTCGGGCATGCAGCGCGCGAGGTCCATGGGCGTGATGTGGTGCAGGCCAAATTCCTGGAAACCGGGCGAATCGATCACCGCCGTTGTGCGCGCGGCGTCCAACCAATACAGCGCCGTGCTGGTGGTGGTGTGGCGGCCCGAGTTGAGGGCCTGGGAGATCTCGGCCGTGAGCACCGCCGCCCCCGGCACCAGCAGGTTGACCAGGGTGCTCTTGCCGACGCCCGAGGGGCCCAGCACCAGCGTGGTCTTGCCTGCCAGCAGCGGCAGCAGGACGCCCTGGGCGGCTTCGGGCGAGCGTCCCAGCGAGAGCGGCAGCACCGGGTAGTGCCTGCCTTCGCCGATGTTGCGATACGGCAGCAGCCGCTCCCAGGCGCGGGCAAAGGGTTCGGGCAGATCGCTTTTGTTGAGCGCAATCAGCGGCGCGATGCCAGCCGCCTCGGCGGCAATCAGCGCGCGGGCCAGCTGCATTTCTGAGAATACCGGCTCGGCGGCCAGCAGAATCAGGATCTGGTCGAGGTTGGCAGCAAATGATTTGGTGCGGATTTCATCCTGGCGGTAAAACAGGTTGCGCCGCTCCTCTACCTTTTCGATGGTGCCCTCGTTGCCTTGGCCGGCGGCCCCTGGCAGCCACGCCACCCGATCGCCCACCACAGACTGGCTGCGTTTGCCCCTGGGGTGGCAAATGCGGCGCTCGCCGTCCTGCGTTTCCACCACGCAGTGCCGCCCGTGGCTGGCCACCACCAGGCCTTGGCGCTGGGCTTCAGCCATGGTGTGGATGCCGGCTCATGCGAGCAGGGCGTCGAAACGTCCGGCGCAATCAGAGTCGGTGCCGGAGATGCCGCCGACGTCGTGCGTATTGAGCCGCACGACGCAGCGGTCGTAGTGCACGGAGAGGTCCGGATGGTGGTCTTGCGCGTGGGCAACGAAGGCCAGTGCATTCACGAAAGCCATGGTCTGGTAGTAATTGGCAAAGCGGTAGGTTTTTTCGATGGCCAGGTCGGCGCCGTCGCCTTGCAGTCGCCAGCCGTCCAGTTGGGCCAGTGCCGCTACTATTTCTGTAGCTGACATACCCCGCCGCGTCTGCGTGGACCAGTCATTTTTCTTCAAATCTTGTGTCATGCGGGTGCCCCTTGGTGCATGCGCGCCAGACGTTCCACGGCGGGCGGATGCGAGTAATAGAACTTCACGTACACCGGATCGGGCGTGAGCGTGGATGCATTGTCTTCGTAAAGCTTGAGCAAGGCCGAGGCCAGAGAGCCGCCACCTGTCTGCGCCACCGCATAGGCGTCGGCCTGAAATTCGTGCGCGCGCGACAGCTGCGCAAACAGTGGCGAGAGGAACACGGTGAAGACCGGCACTGCCAGCAGAAACAACAGCAGCGCCAACGCATCATTGGGCGGTGCGACGGCGCCGGGCACCAGCGCCGGGAGGGCCGGCTGCACGCCCAGGCCGCTATAGAACCACACCTGCGTGGAAAGCCAGCCAAGCAGGGCGAAACCGGCGAGGCTGAGCGCAAACATCGCCGCCATGCGTTTCGCAATGTGCCGATGATGGAAGTGGCCCAGTTCGTGCGCCAGCACCGCTTCCACTTCTTCGGGTGTCAACTGGCGCAGCAAGGTGTCGAAGAACACCACGCGCTTGGCGCTGCCGAAGCCGGTGAAATAGGCGTTGGCATGGGCACTGCGGCGACTGCCATCCATCACGTAAAGGCCTTTGGCGACAAAGCCGCAGCGCTGCATCAGCGCCTGCACCCGCGCTGCCAACGTTTCGTCCTGCAGCGGCTCGAACTTGTTGAAAAATGGGGCAATGAAGGTGGGATACACCCACATCAACAACAGGTTGAACCCTGTCCACAGTGCCCAGGCCCAGAGCCACCACAGACGCCCGGCTGAGGCCATCAGCGCCAGGATGGCTGCGGCCAGGGGCAAGCCGATGAGCACGCCCAGCAGCGTCGATTTCACGAGGTCACTGAACCACAGCCGCAGGGAGGTCTGGTTGAAGCCAAAGCGCTGCTCCAGTACAAAGGTCTGGTACAGAGTGCCCGGCAGGTCGATGAGTCCGCTGATCAGGGCAAAAGCGGCGAGCAGGGCCAGCTGCTGCCCCATGCCGCCGCCCAGTGCCGAGAGCAGCGCCTGATTCAGCGCGTCCAGTCCACCGAGCAGGGTCCAGCCCAGCAAGACTGCAGCGCCCAGCGCTGCTTCCAGCATGCCAAAGCGCAGCTTGGCGCGCGTGTAGTCGGCCGCCTTGTGGTGGGCGGCTAGCGAGATGCGATCGGCAAAAGCCGGCGGAACGGCGGCCCGTCCGTGAGCCACCTGGCGCAATTGCCGGCCGGCCAGCCATGCTTTGAGCACGAAACCGGCGGCGAGTGCCAGAGCAAAGGCTAGCGTCAGCAGCAGCGATGGGGGAAAGGTGGAAGAGGCAGTGTCGGGCATGTCGGTCGAGTTTAGGGCAAGCCTGCGCGGCGCGGGCGGACGCT
>ERZ724520.1485-NODE-1485-length-11681-cov-6.251247_pt1 | contig 11681 bp, 14 predicted proteins | sample MGYA00376053_ERZ724520 | MGnify/ENA primary metagenome ERZ724520 (study PRJEB28724, sample SAMN07190886) | activated sludge metagenome | isolation source: activated sludge of sewage treatment plant in Hong Hong | place: USA: Christiansburg, Virginia | collected... | reverse complement strand
GCCCTGATGGAGTGAAGGAGTCCCGGTATGCCGGCCAGATACGCCGGCTAGCCGATGCGGCGGAAAGTGGTCCAGAGGAAGGACTGCTCGGCATCGTTCGGAGTGCGATGAACTTCGCGCCCGCTGGAGGCCAACTCCCATTTCGGCCCGACAAGCGCGGCCAGGGAGACCTCGTCGTGCCGAGCCGTGGGCAGCCCGGAGCACTGAGTCGGGCCGTCGGGGGCGAAACCGGCGATGACGGCCACGCTGCCCGGCTCGGTGGCGCGATCCAGCGCGGCGGCATAGCGGCGTTGATCCTCGTCGGCGACGAGGAAGTGCAGGACCGCGCGGTCGTGCCACACGGCATACGTGCGGGTCGGGATCCATTCGAGCAGGTCGGTGACCAGCCAGGTGACCCGAGCCGCGCGCAGACCGGCACGCGTGCGGGCGATCTGGATGGCGGCCGGCGAGACGTCAAGGACCGTGACGTCGTCGAAGCCGAGATCGAGCAGGCCCTCGACGAGTCGGGAGGCACCGCCACCGACGTCGATGACCGAATCGGCCGGTGTCACTCCGGCCGCGTCGAAGGCGGCCACCGAGGGGGCGGCCTCCTCCTGGAACCAACTGCGCGTGTGGTCACCGAGCGCGTAGGCCCGGTCCCAGTGATCACGCAACTCGTGCGTCACATCTGCAGGTTAGCCCCGCGAGAGACCATTGGGTATGCCCCGGGCAGGATGGGTATGCCGCGGACGGCTGGGTATGCCGCGCGCGGAACGATCTAGCGCGGCATACCCCCTGGGGTATATGCTGGAGCGGCGCACCCGCCCCGACCGACCGCTGGGCCAGCCGAAGGAGGCCGCCGCGATGTTCTTCACGCAGTACTACCTTGATTGCTTGTCGCAGGCGTCCTATCTCGTGGGCGACGCGTCGAGCGGCCTGGCCGTCGTCGTGGATCCGCGCCGCGATGTGGCCGACTATCTCGCCGACGCCCGGGCGGCAGGGCTCCGCATCGTGGGGGTCATCAACACGCATTTCCACGCCGACTTCGTCTCGGGGCATCTGGAGCTGGCGGCCGAGACTGGCGCATGGATCGGCTACGGCGAGGCGGCCACCCCGGAGTTCACGCACCGACCACTGGCCGACGGAGAGCGGATCAGCCTCGGTGACGTGACCCTGCAGATCATGGCCACCCCCGGTCACACCCCCGAGTCGATCAGCGTCCTGGTGTTTGAGCACGCCCACGACGATGTGGCCTACGGGGTGCTCACCGGGGACGCGCTGTTCATCGGCGATGTCGGCCGGCCCGACCTGCTCGCGTCGGTCGGGGTAAGCGCCGACGCGCTCGGGCGGATGCTCTACGACTCGGTGCAGCACAAGCTGATGGGGTTGGCCGATGAGGTGCGGGTGTTCCCGGCCCACGGCGCCGGCTCCGCGTGCGGTAAGAACCTGTCCACCGAGAAGCAGTCGACCATCGGCGCCCAGCGGGCGCTGAACTACGCCTGCCAACCCATGACGGAGGACGAGTTCCTCGCCGTCGTCACCGAGGGCCAGCCGAGCGCTCCCGCCTACTTCCTCTACAACGCGACGCTCAACAAGCAGGAGCGCGCCACCCGCGGGCTCGACGCCGCGATCCCGGCCCTCGATGATGAGGCTGTGGCGGCCGCTCTGGCCGATGGAGCCGTGGTGCACGATGCCCGTGACGCGGTCGCTTTCACGGCCGGGCACCTTCGTGGAGCGGTCAGCGTGCCGGCCGACGGTCGGCTGTCCGAGACCGCCGGCATGGTGTTCCGTCCCGATCAGCCGATCGTCGTCATGGCGCCCGAGGGTCAGGAGCAGGAGGTCGCGTTGCGTCTGGCCCGGATCGGTTTCGATCGCGTGGTGGGCTATGTCGCCGATGTCGAGGCCTACCTGGTGGCCCACGCCGACCAGGTCACGCAGGCGAGCCGGCTCACGGTCGCCCAGGCCGACACGGCTCTGACTGCCCAGCCGACTGCCCAGCCGGCTGCGGGGGGAACAGTCGCCGCTGGCCCGGCGGCGGCTGGCCCGGCCGCAGCCGGTGGGGTTCAACTGGTCGACATCCGCAACCCCGGCGAGACGGCCGGCGGCACGATCCCGGGCGCCCGGACGATCCCGTTGCCCGAGCTGCCTCGGCGGCTGGGTGAGCTCGACGCGACGGCGCCCGTCATCGTCTACTGCGCTGGCGCCTGGCGGTCCAGCGTTGCGGCAAGTCTCTTGCGCGCCAACGGTTTTGTCGACGTGTCAGACATCCTTGGCGGCTACAACGCGTGGCGTCAGGCTCACCCCATCGCTGGCTGAGCCCGGTCCGTCGGCTCAGCATCGCCACGGATCGACGCCGGTGTCACCGCCGGATCTCAGTCAGGCGAGGTGCACCTGCAGGGTCGCTGCCCTCGGCACGGGCCGACACAAGTCCCTCACGATGGAGGCGTAGCGACGCCCATACTTCCCTTGGTATGCCGCGTCGACCGCATCGAGGTCGCCCTCCTGCGCCTCGGAGAAGGTCACGTCGTATGCCGTGCCCGACGCCTCGAGTTGCCCGGTCCCCGTGGCGATCGCCCATCGGAACCAGTCGGCGTCGCGCCCGTTGACCGACCTGATGAACAGCCGGTCGCTCAGCGCCACCACCCAGATGATCAGCGGGCGTCGCAGGCTTCCGTCCTGTCGCTGGGTCACGATGCGCACCTCTTCAACGATGGCGAACGCCGCGAGCGTCGATGCCGTCCACGCTGACATGGGACCTCCGGCTCGTCCGGGCTTGAGCTGCGGGCTGATCCACGAGCCTACGCGGAGCAGCCTTGGCGCGAGTCGCCCTGTCTGGCGGCCTGGTCAAGAGGCGCCGCGTGGGACCGGGCATGGGGCCGCGCATGAAGCCGCCGTAGGTGTCGTGATCACGCACCCTACGACGGCTTCACGGGCGACTTCATCCCCGGCATACCCCTGCTGCCACCTGAACAGCGCTCAAACCCACGGGGTATGCCGGCCTGCGGCCCGCCCCGTCGGCCGCACGTTCAGTCGGTGCTGTCGTCCAACTCGCGCAACTGGTCGAAAGCGGCACGCTCCCGGGCACGACGCGCTCTGCGTGCGGCCAAAACATCCTCAGCCCGAAGGCGGTGATGTGAGCCAACCTTGTGCGCCTGGATCTCCCCGTCCTTGATCATCTTCATCAGTGTGGGCCGCGAGATGCCGAGCATGCTGGCAGCGGTCGACGTGGTGACGATCTCCGGGATAGTGCCGATGGTGACGGTGCGACCGTCAGCCATCGCCTGCAGGACGCTCTGTAGGACGATGCCGACGTCGCGAGGAAGCGGCCCCACACGCTGCCCATCGAGGTCGACGGACAACGAGCCATCGGGGCGTCCCAAAGTGCCCAACACATCCTTGGCCTGCCGTGCCTCCCGCTCAGTCACGGTGACACGCACGGCCCCGGCCAGGGTCGCAGTCATGGTGAACGCTTCTTCCCCTTGCGTCTTCCAGGTTGCTTACACTTAGAAGTGTAAGTCGCCTGCGGATATATGTGCAACCTCGCGAATTTCAGCGGACGGTCTTGTGCGGAGTCACGGCCCGGGCGAGAGGCCGCGCATGAAGCCGCCGTAGGTGTCGTGATCACGCACCCTACGACGGCTTCACGGGCGACTTCATCCCCGCCCGAGGGAGGCAAGCACACGGCATACCCCTGGAGTGGTGGCCGCTCCCGTAGGCAGGACCGGGGAGCAGCCGGGGTATGCCGCTCGCTCGGGTCAGGCGGTCGCCGAGAGGAGGATCATCATGCCGGCCTCGGCGTGATACGTGTTGTGGCAGTGGACCATCCAATCGCCGACCTCGGGGTCGAGGTCGAGCTGACGGGACTCCATGGGGGCCAGCAGCAGAGTGTCCTTGCGCAGCCCCGTGTCGGCGAGCGCGAAGGCCGGCCCGTGCAGATGCAGGGGGTGGCTCATCATCGTCATGTTGACGACGTTGATCCGCAGCCGTTGCCCGGCGCGGGCGAGCAGCGGGGAGTTCTTGCCGTAGGGCGCGCCGTTCATGCCCCAGAGATAGGGCTTCATGGCCCCGTTGAGCGTGAGGTTGACCGTGGCGTCGGGCGCGCGGTCGGGCAGTCGGGACCCCGCCGAAGGCAGCAGCCGCGACCCGAGGAACACCTGGCCGCCCAGTTCGGACGGCATCGCGTCTGGCCCGGGAGCGGCGCCGGCCCCAGTGCGGACCACCGCGAGCGCGTGCCCCTGCTTGCCGAACGGAGCGGCCACGAGGGGAAAGGCGCCGTCGCCCAGGGTGACGATCGCGTCGTAGCGCTCCCCCATCCCGATGTAGAACGCACCGACCTCGGTCGGCTGCACCGGGTGCCCGTCGGCATGGGTGAGGGTCATCCGATGCCCGCCGAGCGCCACCGTGAAGACCGAGTCGGACGCCGCATTGATGACCCGCAAGCGCACCCGCTGCCCAGGCTTGGCGCTCAACGTCGTCGGGTCCGTGGGGGTCTTGCCGTTGATGAGGTAGTGGGGATAGGTCACGTCGCCGGCATCGCCCCAGGGCGCCTGGCCCATGCCGTGATTCATCCCGCCCATCCCGCCATGGTCCATCCCGCCCATGCCGCCCATGCCGTCCATCCCGCCGTTGCCGTTGGCCGGGCCGCCGTCCGCGATGAGTTTGGCAAGGACGTCGTCGGGGGTGGTGCCGACGCCATCGAGCCAATCGTCAAGCACGACAACCCATTCAGCGTCATAGCCACCTGGCTCGGCCGGGTCGTCGAGGATGAGCGGCGCATAGAGCCCACGGTCGAGTTGCAGGCCCACATGCGGGTGGAAGAAGAACGTTCCCGGGTCGGGGGCGGTGAACTCATAGACATAGCGAGCGCCCGGCCGGATCGCGTCCTGCGTCACTCCCGGGACGCCGTCGGCCGCATTGCGCAGTCGTATGCCGTGCCAGTGCACCGTGGTGTCCGCAGGCAATTGGTTGTCGACCGTCACTCGCAGGAAGTCGCCCGCCGTGGCCCGAATCGCTTGTCCCGGAACGCTATCGCCGTATGCCCAGGTGTCGACGGTGACCCCGCCGAGGTCGAGGGTGGTGCGCTTGGGGGTGAGGGTAGCCGTGACCAACTTCTGTCCCGCGCTCGGACCAGCCGACGGCACCGGCCCGATCGTCTTGCCGTTACCCATGTCCATGCCGACGTGCGGCGTGTTGCTGGCGTGTGCGGCGTCGCCGGCATGCCCGGCGCCGCCCGAGGTGCAGGCGGCAAGCGCACCGACGCCGATCACACCCAGACCCCCGAGCAGGAGGGATCGACGAGGCAACTGTGGGGAGGTCATCGGCTCAGTGTCCACTGGTGATGGCCCGGCGCAACTGAACGTATTCGTCAATGTCGATCTCGCCGCTGACCAACCGCCGATCGAGGATCACCAGCGGCGATTCGAGCGTGGGCTCCAGCGCGTCGCGGTCTCGGTCGCGGGCCCGGTCGCGCAGCACCGCACGCAGCAAAACGACGACAACCGCCCAAAACCCGACGATGACGGCCAGCATCACCAGCCACATCCAGCCCGAGCCCATCCCATTCCAACCCATCATGGGTTGATGCTCGCGCCTGCGGGTGTCGGCCGGGCGCTGCGATACCTGAAGATCTCGTCAAGATCTGTCCGCACGTTGCCGCAACGCGGGCCCCCAGCACGCCACGCCCGCGATGATGGGTGGCATGACAGCGTCGGCCGGCCGGGTGCTCGTCGTCGAGGATGAGAAGGACCTCGCGGCGATGGTCGGCTCCTACCTCCAACGCGCCGGGTATGCCGTGGACCTCGCCTTCACCGGCCCGGACGGTGTCGAGGCGGCCCGCAGCGCCGAGCCGGACGTCGTCGTCCTCGACCTGGGCCTGCCTGGCCTGGACGGCATCGAGGTATGCCGCCAACTGCGCACCTTCACCGACTGCTACGTGCTCATGCTGACCGCCCGCACCGACGAGATCGACAAGATCGTCGGGCTGTCGGTGGGCGCCGACGACTACATCACCAAGCCGTTCAGCCCCCGCGAGTTGGTGGCTCGCGTCCAGGTGGTCCTGCGTCGACCCCGTCGGCCGGTCGTGTCCGGCGACGACGCCCAGCCCCCCAGGGTTTTCGGCGATCTCAAGGTTGACCTCGACGGTCGACAGGTGCGGGTCGCCGGCCATCCCGTCGAGTTGACCCGCACCGAGTTCGACATCCTCGCCCTGCTCGCCAGCTCTCCGAAGGTGGCCTTCAGCCGCCGACGGATCCTCGACGAGGTCTGGGATCCGGGCTGGGTCGGCGACGAGCACGTGGTCGACGTCCACATGGCCCATCTGCGACGCAAGTTGGGAGACGATCCGGCCGAGGCGGCATACATCACCACGGTCCGAGGCGTCGGCTATCGGATGGTGACGTCGTGAACCCTGCGCGGGTGACGCGGTGAACCTCCGTGCCGCGCGCGCGGGCTGGTCGCTGCGCACGCGGCTCATGCTGGCTCAGGGCATCGTCGTCGGCGCGGGCATTCTCACCGCTGCGCTCGTGGCGGCGATCGTCGGGCCGCAGTTGTTCCACGAGCACCTGTTGCAGGCGGGTCAGGAGCCCAACTCCCCCGAGCTCATGCACTCGGAGGAGGCCTACGCGAGCGCCAACACCATCGCGCTCGGCGCCGCACTGCTCATCGCGTTGACAGCGGGATTCGTCGTCACCTGGCAGCTGTCCCGCCGAATGACCCAACCGTTGCGCGACCTGGCGACGGTGGCCACCCGGCTGTCGAACGGTGACTACTCGGCGCGGGCTCCGCGTCCGTCGGCCGGGCCCGAGCTCGACCGGCTGGCCGACACGCTCAACGACGTCGCCGAGCGGTTGGAGTCGACCGAGGACACCCGACGCCGGCTGTTGGCCGACCTCGCCCACGAGATGCGAACGCCGCTCGCCGTCATCGGTGCTCACCTGGACGGGCTCGAGGACGGCGTCACCGAGTGGACGCCCGAGACCGCTCGCGTGCTGCGCGATCACACCGAGCGACTGGTGCGGCTGTCCAGCGATGTCGCCGAGGTGTCGCGCGCCGAGGAGGGCCGCCTCGAGGAGCGCGCGATCGTCGAGGTCTCGGTGGGCGACCTCGTGCGCGCTGCCGTCGAGGGGGTGCGGTCGGAGTTCGCGGCCAAAGGGGTCGAGTTGGTGGGTGCCGGCGGCGGTGCTGCGCAGGTGACTGGGGCCACGGGAGTTGACGTCGCAGCCGGACTGGAGGTCCTGGTCACCGTGGACCGCCAACGCATCCTCCAACTGCTGACGAACCTGCTCACCAACGCGCTCCGGCACACGCCCGCCGGTGGGACCGTCCGGGTCGACGCGCAGACATCGGGCGAGCACGTCGAGCTCACGGTCACGGACACCGGCGACGGCATCTCCGCCACGCACCTCCCCCACGTCTTCGAGCGCTTCTATCGCGGCGACACAGCGCGCGACCGCGAACACGGCGGCAGCGGCATCGGGCTAGCGATCGCCCGCGGCATCGCCCACGCGCACCGGGGGACGCTCACGGCATACAGCGCCGGTCCGGGGATGGGCGCGACCTTCACCCTGACGCTTCCCGTGGGGTGACACCGCCGACGAGGTATGCCGTGCGCGTCACGTGAGGGGGCCGACGAGGTGGGCGACGGGGATGCGGTGGGCCTGGCGTTCGATCAGCGGGCCGAGCGTGGCCGCGCCCGTCTCGTCGCTGCGGGGGGTCGCGGCGATCTGGCCGTCCCTGCTGACGACGAACCTGACGGTGACGTCCACGCGCAGCAGGACGAAGAGCCAGCCGAGGTCGGGCACCTCGTGGCAACTCCATTCCCGGTGAGCGAGGCCGCCGGGCTGGGCGACCTGGACCTCGAGCAGGGACCAGGCCTGATCCTCGTCGGCGATCCGCGGGGGCTTCGGTTCGGGAAGTGCAACAAGGATCGCGAGTGCTTGGTGTGGGGTCATCGTCGAGGTCGCGAAGGCGCCGATCCTGCCTGCGGGGGTCACGGCATACCCCTCGTCGGAGCGCACCCCGATGCTGGAGCAGACCCACCCGAGGTCGTCCACCGAAGTCACTTGCCAGTCACGCGCGGGGCGGCCGTCCTGAGTCTCGACCGCGCGGACCAGGGTGAGGGCGTCGGTGACGGGCGCGGCGGGCATCGTCGGCTTCGTGGGCATCGTCGGCACCTCCGGTCGGCTGGCTCTCGACGAAAGGGCCAGCGTAGTTGGCTCGGCGGGGCGATGGTCGGTTAGCGTTGCGCCCCAACGAAAGGGGGTGCCGAATGACTGAGTCGGCGCAGAAGCAGCAGTCGAGCGGGCACCGAATCTTCGCGACCAGCTTCGCCAGCATCTATCCGCACTACGTGGCCAAGGCCGTGCGCAAGGGTCACACCGCCGCTGAAGTGGACGAGGTCATCGCCTGGCTCACCGGGTATGACGAGGCGGGCCTGGCGATTGTGTTGGCCAACGAGGTCGACCTGCAGACCTTCTTCGCGCAGGCACCGGCGTGGAACCCCAACGCTGCCCTCATCCGCGGGACGATCTGCGGCTATCGGGTCCAGGAGATCGAGGACCCGTTGATGCAGAAGATCCGGTATCTCGACCTGTTGGTCGACGAAGTCGCCCGGGGCAAGAAGATGTCGGCTATCCAGCGCGGCAGCACCCCCACGGCCTGACCCTTTCAGCCCCCGGCGGACGGGCGGCCGGTCAGGGCCAACAGGTGCGTCTGCATGGGTTTCGCGGGCGGGAAGCCGCGGATGAAGCCGCGACTAGTGGCGTGATCACGCATGCAGCGGCGGCCTCATGGGCGGCTTCATCACCGCAGGCACCGTTTGAGCACCGACCATGCAGCGTCAGGTCGCGCTGAGTTTCGTGGTGATCGCCGCGGCCTCGGTGGTGATCGTCGCCGCCGGGACCAGTCCTCGAGAGTCGCCCGACAGCAGGGCTTGCCACCGTGCCAAGGCCGTGGCGCCGGCACCGGAGGTCACCAACGTGGTGGTGAGTTCGGTCTTCGCTGCGGTGACTGCCTGCTGCCATTGCGCCTGAGCAGTGAACCGGGTGACCAGCGGGTTCACCTTGCCGTTCGGGCCTCGGCCACCGCCCTGCGGACCGCCGATCCCTCCACCTGGAGGTGCGCCACCGCCGGGCACTGCACCATCAATCACGGCGCCGTCAGGCACGGCACCACCAGGCACGGCACCATCGGGCACGGCACCATTGGGCACACCGCCAGGCACGGCGCCACCGCCCCGCGCACCGCCGCCGTTCGGCCGGAGCCCGAACGCCAGATTGTGGTCCCAGGCCACGACGGTCATCTTGGTGGTGTCGGCGTCCCACCACAGATACGAGTTGTTGCCCGGCCCGTCGATGTCATCGAAGTTGTCGACCAGCGTCTCGAACGCCAGGTACCTCGCGAAGGCAGCCGTGTCCAACCGATCAGCCAGACCCGCGACGAAGTCGGCGTCGCTGGAGTCGTTGACGAACTGCAGGAACCCCATCAGCGGGGTCAGGTCCTTGTCGCCGGCCTCCTGGTCGAACACCTCGTCGTATGCCGCGGGGTCGCTTCCCCGGTAGGTGTAGTCGCCGGTCGCCTCAGCCTTGTAGAGCTTGCCGTCGGCGTTGAACACCCGGTCCACCCACTCGTCACCGGGGTTCTCCACAATCAGCCGTAGCGCGGGCGCCGAGTCGTTGACGCTCAAGGCGATGTATGCCGCGCGCTGGGCCGACAGGCCACTAGCGGCGAGCAGGTCGAGCGCCACCGCTTCGTTGAGTGCCGTCGCGGAACTGTTGGAGCGCACGACGAACTCGCTCACCCCCTCGTGAGCCTGGCCCTTGACGAACTTGTCGAGCTTGACCAGCCACGGCAGCAGTTGCGGTGCGGTGCCCGCGGCGACCGAGCGCAGCGAGGAGTTGCCCTTCAATCGCATCCCCACGTGCTGGAACGTCGTGCCGTCCAGGGTCACCTCGACATCGATCCACTCCTTGGTGCCGCTGCTCTTGAAGGTCGCCAACGCCCCGGTGAAGAGCGATGCCTCAGCCGCAGCCGTGACCGTGTGGATGACGTCGGCCGCGAAGACCCCCGTGCCACGCCCTGCCGAGGCACCCGCCGCCGACGCTCCGGTCGATGAGGTGCCGGACGAACCGCTCGAGGTCGCGGTCGAATCGGTGCCGGAGCTGGCGGCACACCCGGCCAGGCCGAGGACGCCCAGTCCGAGCATCGAGAGCACGGCCCGTCGGGTCGGGGTGGGCCGGGGCAGGTGCGTTGTCATCGCCCAAAGACACCCTGGGAGCCTGTGAACCCCCTGTGCGCAGAGCCTCCGTTTCACGTGAAGCAGGCGAACGGCATACAGACGAATGCGGCGACAACCGGGCGAGAAGCCGCCCTTCAATCGCGAGCTGCCCGAGTTGTCGAAGCAGGGCCATGGGCCAGCACAAGCGCGGCGGGGCGCGGGGGGCACTAGCGCCGGCTCAGGCGCTCCACGCGGGGTCGACCTCGTCGGGGAACGCTGTCATCCAGTAGTCCGGCAGCACGTCCTTGAGCGTTTTCCACACGATGACCGACGGATCGTTCGGATCCGCGACCGCGACCAGAACCGCCGGGCCGTGCACCGCCAGGCGCTCACGGCATACCCCGCAGGGACTGAGCACCACGAACCTGCCCCCGGGCTGGCGGTGCAAGCAGACCGACGCGACCACAGATTGATCGAGGCGGTATGCCGCGCAGTAGGGCTCGATCTCGTGGCAGACCTCGACGGACGGGTTGATGGCGTTCGGGGAGGTTCCCGTGAGGATCGTTCCGTCGCGGAGCAGCATGGCGGCTGCACCGTGGTGGTCGTCGTCCGGGAATCGCTCCTCGATCAACCGTCGGCAGGCGCCGGCTGTCAGGTCAAGGAGTGCGGGGTCCATGCCGTGACCATAGGGCGCGTCGATGCGGCTGCGGGCGGGAAGCCGCTCATGAAGCCGCGACCGGTGGCGTGATCACGCACGCTACGGCGACTTCATGGGCGACTTCATCCCCTGACCCGCACTCAGCTGGGGTCGTACTCACCTTTGATGACGAAGAAGGAGCCGCGCATGATGCCGGCGAGCTTGGACTTCTGCCGGGCGAACTTGAACCCGGACAACTCCTCGGGCACCTCCATCCCCTCGGACAACTTGAAGCCGACCGCCCGCTTGGCCCCCGCCTCGACGCCGTAGAGCACGTTGATCGCCAGGCCCGACTCGTAGAACACGTGCACCCAGTGGATGCCGTCGACGTCGGCGACCGACACCTCCAACGGGCGCGCGGCGATCGCGATGTTGCGCTCCTGCAGGATCGTCGCGACCCACGCGACGACCTCCGGGGCATCGTCGGCCGGCGTGACGGTGAAGTCGTGGGCGTACTTGTTCTTGAAGTAGCGCGACTCGTTCGCCCGCAGGCCCGCAAGCGCGGCGGCGTGCGGCGAGGACTCCAGGCCCGCGGTGGACACGGTGACAAAGTCGACGACTTGGCTCATGCGATCTCCTGACGAGTGGGTGAAAAAGCTTCAGCGGACCTGGATGATGCGCACGAGGTTGCCGGCGGGATCTCGCACGGCGCAGTCGCGCAGCCCCCACGGCTGGTCGAGCGGCTCCTGGACGATGTCCACGCCCGCCGCTTCGAGCTCGGCGAACGTCGTGTCGAGCGACGGGGTCGCGAAGTTGATCGCCCCGAACGTTCCCTTGGCCATCATGTCGACG
>ERZ724520.1481-NODE-1481-length-11704-cov-4.941540_pt1 | contig 11704 bp, 7 predicted proteins | sample MGYA00376053_ERZ724520 | MGnify/ENA primary metagenome ERZ724520 (study PRJEB28724, sample SAMN07190886) | activated sludge metagenome | isolation source: activated sludge of sewage treatment plant in Hong Hong | place: USA: Christiansburg, Virginia | collected... | reverse complement strand
GGCATTGCCTGTATTTTAGGAACAGGTTCTAATTCAATTTTATATGATGGAGAAAATTTAGTGGATTCCTACGCTGGTATTGGCTATATTTTAGGTGATGAAGCCAGTGGCGCATATTTTGGAAAAATTATTTTACGTGATTTCTTATATCATTTATTGCCAGAAGAGATAGAGCAACATTTATTGAAAGAATATAAATTAGAAAAAAATACCATCTTTCAATTAGTGTATAAAGAAGCATCGCCCAATCGTTATTTGGCAACCTTTGCTCCGGTTTTATCTAAGTTTAGAGCAATGGATTATGTTCAAGTTGTATTGCAACAAGGGTTTACAGAATTTTTTGATTTTCATATATCTTGCTTTGAACATTATCAGGATTTGCCTATTGGATTTGTCGGCTCTATTGCCAATAATTTTCAAGATGAACTACAACGAGTTGCAGATGATTTTGATTGTACTTTAGGGAAATTTGTAAGTAATCCAATAGACGATATTGCGGATTATTTTATTTCTCGCAGTGAAATTAGAATTTAGTATTGCATATTTAAGTCAAATTTTGACAAAAATGCTAATCATTGAAAATATGATGTTGGAAGATAAGCATACTTAGACAATGGTGCTTGTATTGTCTTGAGCAATAAATTTATAATGCAATTTTTTTGTAAATGGATGGCAGGTTTCCATAAAAAATGCCATCCGAAAAGGATGGCATTTTTTATCTTTTTAAAGAAAATAATATTTATGCAATTACATGCACAAAGGTTCTGTCTTTGTATCCTTTTTTGAATAATATTTTCCCGTCTGTTGTTGCAAAGATGGTATGGTCTTTACCTAAACCAACTCCATCTCCCGGATGAAATTTAGTGCCACGTTGACGAATGATGATATTTCCTGAAATAACATCTTGACCACCGTATAATTTAACACCTAATCGCTTGCTGTGTGATTCTCTACCGTTTCTGGAGCTACCGACACCTTTCTTATGAGCCATTTTTTTAGAATTTTTTTAGTTTACGAATTACGCTATTGCGTCAATTTTTACTTTTGTATAAGATTGTCTGAAACCGTTTTTAACTTTATACCCTTTTCTTCTTTTCTTTTTGAAAACGATTACTTTGTCACCTTTAGTGTGTTCTACTATAGTGCCAGATACTGCTGCACCGCTGATAGTAGGCGCACCTACTTTTGTGCCTGCATCTCCTGATACTAATAATACTTTGTCAAAGTTCACTTTGTCACCTGCGTTGCCATCTAATTTATACACAAAAATTTCTTGATTTTGTGCTACTTTGAATTGATGTCCACCTATTTCTACGATTGCGTACATGATTTATCTATTTTTTGGAGTTGCAAAGATAGCTATTTTTTCCTTTAATTTTATTCTATTATGTTGATTTTTTATTAAGTCCACATATTATCCACATTTATAAAAATTTATTTTGTAATTTACTGATTATTAAAGTTTTATGATTTTGATTGTTCTAAAATTCTAAATTTTTTGCTTTTATTTCATAATTCCAAACGGTATTTCCATGTTTATCTTTTAATTCTATAATGCATTTTCTGTCTTTCCGTTCGCCTGAAAGTGCAATTTTTCCATAATTGTAAGATGGGAAATAAGTGCCTTCTATTTTGTACGGATTTTTATACTCTTTGCTCTTTTTACCTATTTTTACAGGATACATCGTTAAAGGCGATGTGGTAAAATCATATAAAGGATAAAGTCCGTTTTCCTGCACTTTCATTAATTCCGCATGATGGCGGTCGCCAGAAATAAACAATACGCCATTAATTTGATGTTGTATAATAAATTCTACCAACTCTTTATATTCTGTTTCAGTTTTGTAAAAACATTCTTTGGTGCTGATTGGATTTAGTGCTTGCATACCAATACAAATAAATTTGAAAGTAGCATTGGATGCAGCTAAAGATTTTTTAAGCCAGTCTAATTGTTGTTTTCCTAAAATTTCTTTTTCCTGTTCATTGTTGTATCGGTCATCCAGCATAAAAAACTGTGCATCCGATTTTTTGAAGCTATAATAATTTAATGTATCAGGAATGGGATTGGGCCAAAATTGCTGAAACACATTTAAAGAGATGTCTTTCTTTTTAAAAGATGCATCGCTATTATTAGTGCCATAATCATGATCATCCCATATAGCATAGTTTTGTTTGGAATGTAAGAATGCATTTAATTTTTTATTCAACCTCGTTTTTATGTTGCGTTTCAACTGTGGTTTGTACCGAAAGCTTTGCAAAATATAATATAAATTATCGCCCAGCCAAATCATCATAGAGCTGTTCTCTTCTTGCAGGTGTTTGAAAATTTTTAAACTATTGAATGGTTTTATAATGCCATTGAAACCTGTACTAATAAAAGCACAAGAGCCTGTAACAAAAGATAAATCATACAAGCTGTCGTTGTCGGTAGTAGCCGTAATAAGTGGATAAAAATCTTGATTATTGAAAGAATAAGAAAGTGAATATTGTTGTCTGGCAGTTAAATGTTCAAAACGGACATTAACCGGTAAATAGTTGCGAAAGCATTTATCTTTTTCCCAGGTAAAAACTTTTTGTTGCCCATCAGAATTTTTGATAAACACGGCGTCTGCATTTTTAAACATACACCATATATTTATTTCAGCAGAATCTGTATGCCCGACAAAAGGCTTTGAAACTAATTTTTGTGCCTGAATAACAGAATAATTTAATAAAAGCAAAAGGGTAACAATACTATTTTTTGTATTAAAGATATTCATACTCATTTATTTCATAAGATTACGAACACGCTCTAATAATGGAGGATGAGAATAATGGAAAAATACATACCATTTATTGGGATTAAGATTGGATAAATTATTAGCGGATAATTTTCTCAAAGCAGTAATTAGATAATTGCCAGTGCCAACATTTTCTTTGGCATAATTATCTGCTTCAAATTCATTTTTACGAGAAAGGATATTCATAAATATTCCTGTTATCATAGAAATTGGACTGTACAATAAGCTGAATGCAATTAATCCTAAATGAAAAACAGGTGTGTCAGTGTGCAATCCCAATGCTTGCGATAATTCTGGCTTATTGATAAATAAAGATAAAAGGAATAAAAGTGCGCCCATTTGCAATATGCCGATTATCATTCCCTTTTGTATGTGTTTCATTTTATAATGTCCTACTTCGTGCGCTAACACACTTACTAATTCTTCTTCGCTTTGTTCTTGTATTAAAGTGTCAAATAAAACAATTGTTTTTTTGCTACCCAATCCGCTGAAATACGCATTGGCTTTGGTGCTCCGTTTGCTGCCGTCAATAACAAAAATATTGGTCAAAGGAAAATTTACTTTTTTGGCAAATGCTTCAATTTTTTCTCTTAATGCACCATCTTCCAATGGTTTTAATTTATTAAAAATAGGAACGATGATACTGGTATAAAACATGGCAAAGAAAATAGTGAAAACAGAAAATACTACCCATGCGTATATCCAAAATAGAGTGCCAGTAATGGTATAAAACCAAACAAATAAACTCAATAAAATTCCACCAATTAAGGCTCCTAAAATATATCCTTTTATTTTGTCGGCGATATAAGTTTTCCACGTCATTTTATTAAATCCAAATTTCTGTTCGATTACAAAAATGCCGTATAATTCAAATGGTAATCCCATAATGTCGGAAGCAATGGCGAAAATGCCAAAAAATAATAATGCTTGTAAAATAGGAGAGGAGGTAATAGCTGCAATGCTTAGGTGAATAATAGCGAATCCCTTCCACCATAAAAATGCAATAATTAAAATGGTGCTTAATACCGTTGAGATAGTGCTTAATCGTTGATTAGACTGGTGATACTGACGAGCTTTGTTGTATTTTTCTTCATCATAAATACCGTCTAATTCTTTTGGAATGGGCAGTTCCCAGGTGCGCGCATTAAGTGTGTCTAAAATAGTTTCGAGAATAAAATCAACTAAAATAAAAACGATAATCAGCATCGTTAAAGCAGAAATTCCTTGAGTTAGCATGTCGCAAAAATACGTAAAATTTGGTTTCTATTGTGCAGTATGTTGAGTATTGAGTAGTAAGTATTGAGTATTGAGTAGTAAGTATTGAGTATTGAGTAGTAAGTATTGAGTATTAAGTATTAAGTATTGAGTAGTAAGTATTGAGTAGTAAGTATTGAGTATTGAGTATTAAGTATTGAGTATTAAGTAGTAAGTATTGAGATTTAATTCATAATTCGTAAATCTCAATTCGTAATTCGTAATTCGTAAATCATAATTCGTAAATCCCAATTCGTACTATCCTTTTCTCAGATATTTAGTGAGAATAACAATGGTTTGTCCTTCTATTTTTTTTTTTTTTTTTTCTACGTTATCGTGTACCAAACGAATGTTTTTGACAACGGTTCCTAAGCGTGCGTTTACGTTGGAGCCTTTCACATCTAATGATTTAGTGAGTACAACCGTGTCGCCATTTTGAAGTAAAGTGCCATTGCTGTCTTTGTGTAATTCTACTGCTGCTGAGTTTTCGTGATCGCCGGTAGCTTTTGCCCATGCTAATTGTGCATCATCGAAATATAACATATCTAAGGCATCGGCAGCCCAGCTTTCATCTCTAAAACGACTTAACATTCTCCATGAAACTACTTGTACCGCAGGTACTTCACTCCACATACTATCGAGCAAACATTTCCAATGATTAGCGTCTAATGGTTCTTGTTTTTCTATTTGGGCTTTACAAGTATTACAAATTAAAATGCTGTCTTCTTCTCGTTGTTGTGCGTTTGGTGGCACATCATACACACTTAAATTTTGAGTGGATGTACATAATTCACATTGATTATTGCTTCGTGTTTTTAGCGTTTGTTCTACACTCATAATGAAAATTTATAATTTTTGCAAAAGTAAGGATTTAATTTTCAAATTATACTGCAACTAGTAATTCATAAATCGTAAATCGTAAATCGTAAATTGTTAATTGTAAATTGTTAATTGTAAATTGTCAATCGTTAATTTTTAATCGTTAATTCGTAAATTTTTAATTTTTAATCGTTAATCATAAATCTTAATTCATAAATCTTAATTCATAAATCTTAATTCATAAATCTTAAATCTTAAATCATAAATCTTAAATCATAAATCTTAAATCATAAATCTTAAATCATAAATCTTAATTCATAAATCATAAATCATAAATCATAATTTTTTACGTAACTTTATTCGTGTTTTTTCAAAAACCATATCATAAACACTTTGCAGTATTTCTATGGATACTGGTTAAATGTCCTTTTGTTTTTTCCCAAAATATTACTAAAGAAAAAGGGCTTACTACTTTAGTATATGAAACGCCTGCAGCTTTTGTAACTGCCTATTTGCCAGATGATATAGAAGTAGGAGACAGAATTTCTGGTTCGTTTAGTGTGTTGAATAAAGGATTTTCGGCAGAGCAGTTGCAACAGTCTTTGCAGCTAATTAGAAAATATACTTTTTATTTTTCCAATGCAAAAGATCAAACTAGAATTATGCAACGCATGGTAAATGTGCAACCGGAAAAATTAGTTAATTTTTTACCTATAAAAATTACCTCCTCTTTTATCTTTACTTTTGAAGAATTTCCAGGAAAATCTTATTCTAAAGAATTTGTCCCATCGGGCGATCCGATACTTCCCGTAAGCGATTGCATTTCACCATTACATGTTTTATTAGGAAGTCCATTAAGATTGATTGGTACATTTGATGGAGTAGCTTCTAACACACGAGTGAGCATTGGAAATACTATTTTGAAAATTATGGCAGAATCGCCTCGGCAATGCATTGTAGAAGTACCAATTAATTTACCCATTTCAGAAAATATGGAAATAAAAGTAACCGAAGATTTTATTCCTAAATGCTCCTTTCCTGTGAAGCCAGTTAAGATGACAGTCGGTTACGAAAAAGTATATTTGCGAAAAGGAGAAATTTCACAAATAACTGTTTTAATAAGTGGGCTAAAAGGAATTGCCAATAAATCGCAACTTATTATTGAAAATCAAAATCCCAACATTGTTAGCATAACCGGAGGCAATCAACAAAAGATAGACATCACTCCAGCTATGACTAAAAATGAAACATTTTATAAATTAAACCTCGAAGCACAAGGAATAAATACAGGAGAATATTCCGTAAATTTTAAGCTCCATCTTTATGAAGATTTTCCTGATGTGATGGAAAAATAATATTTAATTATACTCCTTTATTTACTCTTCTATTTATCGTAATTTTTCCAGCTCCACTGTAAGAATGGTACTCACCGCGATACATGGCATCGGCAGCAACAACTCCTACATTAAACGTTCCCAATGAAATGGCGCGGCACAAATAATAATACTTTGTAATTTTTGGTGTAGCTGTTACAATTAAATTAATCCTATCATCTCGGATGTCTTTAAAATCTGGTGGCACCGTGTTTTTTAGCCAATCTAATTGTGGTACTTCTGTAATGCGTGCATTCTCGATTTCAAAACCAGCAGGCAATAAATCGGTAATGGCAACATTGGGAACATTGATTCCATTGGTGCTGCGAATACTAATTTCAACTACCACTAAATCATTTTGAATAAACACACCTTTGAAAGGGTTTCCATATCTGTCGCGATAGGTTTTTCTAACTTCCAAGAAATTATCTTCTGATTTATTGGTTCCTTGCATTGGTACACCTTCTGACTCCCAGAAATAATATAGCTTGCCACTGCCAGCAGTTTTAATATTTATATTATTTCCAATTAAAAGATTATTAGTCAACACCACTTCTTTTTTTCCATCAAAAGAAGCAATTGTTTTTCCGTTAGCACTAATCGTAGCCGTTACATTTCCTTTGTTGGCAGCTTTGGCAATTTTGCCCATGGCTAAAAATCCAAAAACATTTTCTTGTGTGTTGAGGTATGGTTGTGATAATAATTGCTGTGCCACTTGTTTTGACATATAATTTATTTGCGTATTCTGAGGATCTGTTTCCAAAAGTGTGTTCAACACTAAAGCCATATCTCTAAAATCAGAATAAAAATTTCCACTGAACGCAGGATCTGTTTTTTCATTTACGTATCCTTTTGGTAGCATTTGATAGAATTTTGTTTTATCACCTTTTAATGCATAAGCAGCAGCGATTAAATATTTACCACTTTGTGTCAGAATTTGCGGATTCGCTTTAAAATAATTTAATTCAGAAGTTTTTACTTTATCTGCCATTGCCAATACGTACATACTGTATGGAACTTCTTCTTTCACTACTTCTTTTTTAGTGCCATCGCTGTAAAAAATAACTTCAAGCTCTTTATTTCTTAAACGTGCTCTCAAGTAATCATACATTTTGTTGGCGATTTTCTCATTTACAGAATAACCAGCTTTTTGTGCTTCTTGTAAAAAATGAGCCGCATAAATGGTGCTCCACCAAGATTCTGCACCGCCACCTTGCCAATAACTTAAAGCACCATTCGATAACTGCATGGATTGTAGTTTGTCAATGGTTGTTTGTACATTATTAACTGCATTTTTATTTAATGAATTTTTATTGCTTAAATTTTTAGCTAAATCCGGATAATATAATTGCGGGAAAGCAGCTGAAATAATTTGCTCTGCGCATCCATAAGGATAATTTACTAAATAATCCAAACTCTTACTAAATTGCACCAAAGGAGAATTGCTGACAATTAATTTTTTAGAAGCAAACAACATTGGCACTGCAGAATTAAATGTAAGTGAAGTTTGGTTGCCACCATTTACAGTACCCGCTCCAGATGATTTTTGGAAAGTTGCATTCGGGCGAGAAGTAATATAAGTAGTATCTGTAAATTTCTCTTTCATGGATTCTACTGTGATAATTAATTTCCCTTCGCCTGTTATATTTTTAGAGAGAATATTAAAGTCTAATTGTTTCTCGCTGTTAGCTTCAATTTCTGTAGTAAATGTGTTGTTGTCTTTTATTTGCAATGCACCATCAGTTTTTATGGTAACAATTGCAGAGGCTTTGTTTTTAGTGGTATTGCTAACCGTTACAGGAACAGTTAATTCATCATTAGGAGCAATAAATCTCGGCATACCGGAGCTAATTACGATAGGATCGGCAACGGTAATATTTTTCTCAGCTGCGCCAAATTTCTTCCCATCGTACGCAATGGCCATTACACGTAAACTACCCGAAAATTGTGGAATGGTAAAAGTAAATTCAGCATTGCCCATTGCATTAGTATGAATAATTCCACTCCAAACGGAAACAAGATTGACCCGTTTGCTGGTTAAAGGATTCACCCGTTTACTAATATCATCAAAACCACCACCCAATGAAGTTACCTCAGGAAATAAATATGGATAAATATTAAACATATCTACTGCTAATGCTCTTTTGGAGTAAAAATAATTATACGGATTAGCAGATTTTTGATCTTTTAAAGCCAAGATACCTTCGTCCACTACTGCAACCGTCATTTCGCAATTTGCTTTCGATTTTATTTTTATAGTTTGTTGAGTTCGACTGCGCGTTTCGCTCACACATTGCAAGTCAATGGGGATTTTATTACTTAAATTTTCTACCATTACTGGTGCAAAACCATACGCAACTGTTAAAGGCATTCCGTCATTGGTATTTGGTTTGATGAGGGTTGCTGTTATATATACATTTGGAACATGTTTGTCTTCTAATTTTAAATCAAATGCAGCTGTTTTATTATCTGATTTAAGATAAAAATGTTCCATTACTTTATCCCGTTCTATGGTTACCAATACTTTGCCATCGAATGGGAGTTTTAGCAATGCTTTTGCTTTTTCTCCAATATAATATTTTTCTTTATCTAAAGTGATATCTATCTTTCCTTCATTGTTTACTTCAAAAGAAGAAGCATACGTATCGCCCCAGCCATAAGCATAAAATGAGTATGAAACATAGGTATCACTATTGGGAGCAGAAATACGAAATTCATAATCACCGCTTTCTTTTGCAGTAAATGGATAATACGAATTTGAACCTACGATGTTGATATTTTTATTTTCGATGACTTCTTGTTTTTGTTGGGAAATGTATTTCAACTGTCCATCTGATTTTTGCAAGATGGTTTCCCATTTTCTGCGTATGATTTTTATAGTAGCCGTTTGTGAATTATATGGAATGCCTTTTTTATTTAAGGCTACCACAGGAATTTTAATTATTTGTTTGGTGCTAAAAAAGTCATTGTCTGTTTTTACTCCATAAAATACATCTTGCGTAAAAACATTAAATGATTTCACTCTATTGACGGGTCTTCCTGTTTCATCAAAAACAGTAGTTAAAATTCTACCTTGCAATAATCCTGTATTTTGAAATTCAGCTGGAATTTCAAAAGCTTCTTTGCCATTTCCAAATTCATCCGTAACACCATTTCTTACGGTGGTATAATATTCAGCAGTTTTGCTTACATTGAAATTATAACGTTCAAACGTTTTAGCCGTAAATGCATTTTGCACTAATGAAAAAGTTGCTTCATAATTTCTGTGTGCAGCAGGAGGTCCGAAATAATTAGTTGCAGTAAAGGAAGCATCTACTTTTTCTAATGGTTTATATTCATCTTTATCTGTTTTTAAATCCACCTTGATGCGGTCTGGCATAAACTCTTCGACCATAATATTTTTAGAACCAATCAATACATCATTTCCAGTTAAAAGTTGAAAGGTGTAAACACCGGTTAAAGCACTTGTGGACAATGGTAAATTCGTTTCAAACGCACCTTGTGTATTCAATACATTTTTATAGGTTTGTAGTTCTTTTCCATTAGGCTGGAGAATGCGCATTTTCACGGGCATTTCTCCTGGCAAATTCCATTCGTTGGTTCTAATAATTGTATTGAGATGTATGGTTTCGCCCGGACGGTAAATATCTCTTTCAGCATATAGATAAGCATCATAATTAGAAGCATTTAATCGTTTGCCGCCTACATCAAATCGAGTATTGTCCACCATGGAGCTGCTGAATAAAACATAATTAAAATCACTGTCGCTGGAAGCAGCAGTTATCATTCCAATTTTAAAGTCTTTGTAAGCGTCTGGAATTTCATAGGTGGCATATCCTTCTTTATCTGTTTTTACTTTCCCAAGCTCTTGATTTGTACTGCTGATAATGCCTATTTCAATATCTTTTAATGGCTCGGTAGTGAGGATAGAATTGGCGAATACATGCACTGCATTTTTATCTTGTTTTACAATCAATCCAATATCAGATAGAGTGATGGTTTTTGAATCTTGCAACCATGCACGATCGTCGTCTTCTACTTTTACAACATAAATACCTTTAAATGCTTTTAGCTTATCTTCAAAATCAATATTTAAAAGTTTGGCATGTCCATAATCTTTTAAATTAGAAGTTAAATAATCTTTTTCATAAATTTTTTCTCCTAAATTTTCTAAGTCAAAATATTGGTAATCATGATATGTATAATTATTGGTTGTTGCATCGAATTCATCGTTCCAACCCCAGCTGGTTCCTGATTTTTTGAAAGCATATATGTTGTTTTGAAAAACTTTGTAAACGGTAACTTTTACTTTTTCTGATTGAGTTAATAAAATAGAAACATTTTTGCTTCCTTTGGAACCCAAGTATTCTGCTTTATTATTTTCAAATTTTATTTGTGGTACAATTTCTCCAAAGGCAATATCTTCGGAGTAATTAGCATTTACTTTGCCACCAAAAATACCAACAACACTTTTGGTAATATTGATTTCGTACTGCTGATTAGGATCGAATTCTTCACTGGAGATTGTAATGCCTTTATTGTCGGAAGAAACAGAGAAATTTACTTGTGGCTCCACGTGTATAGATTCTTTCAATTGATTTTCAGAAACGGGCTGTGAAGTGCTGATAAACACGGTTCCTGCAACGCCATTATGAACGGGTTCTATATCTCCAAAAACTAATTTTTGAATACCTGGCACAGAAGATTTTTCGGTAAACTGATCTTCTTTCATGCTCTTGCCAATTTTCTTTAAAACAACTTTTACTTTAGTTGTTTCATTAATGCCTTTTAAGTTGGAAAAAACGATTGATAATACTTTGGACGAACGTGTGCTGAGAATTTTGAACGGAGCTTTTTCTCCATTAACTGTTGCTTCCAATAAATCGGCGGCTTTTTTAGGATTTACAGGAATATTAAATTTTATATCTGTTTGTAATTCTATATTGCTTGGGTTGCTAATGCCCGCTCTCCAAAATGATTGTGAACCAATTAATGTTAAATAAGATGTATGGCTTTCAAATATAATATCACCATATAGTTTTAATACTTCAGATGTGTTTTTGGTAATTTTATCTAAGAGGGTGATTTTAAAATCGGTGGCAGATGGAAATGCTTCTAAAGGTGAAAATACCAATTCACGAGCAGAAGTCCATTTGCATTTACCAGGAACGCTGGGCGATATTTTTATTAAATCATTGTCTATCCATTTGCCAATTAAAGTATCACTTTGTAGTAATTCTTTATTAAAAGTAAAGGTTAGATTTTGATTATTTTCTATCTCGTCATCAAAGTTGGTTGCTATACATCTTACCGCATTTTCAGGGGTATATTTATTACAATGTGTAAATAGAAAAATAGTTATAAAAACAATAGAAAATTTGAATAAGGTACGCATATTATATAGCTTTTGAAAATTCGATGTTAATCTACAACTATTTTATAAATTGAAGATGGTTTAATGTATAAAATTTGTGTTTT
>ERZ724520.1480-NODE-1480-length-11704-cov-5.026612_pt1 | contig 11704 bp, 11 predicted proteins | sample MGYA00376053_ERZ724520 | MGnify/ENA primary metagenome ERZ724520 (study PRJEB28724, sample SAMN07190886) | activated sludge metagenome | isolation source: activated sludge of sewage treatment plant in Hong Hong | place: USA: Christiansburg, Virginia | collected... | reverse complement strand
GGTGACTCTATTGCAGTTGGCGATATTTCTATTGAAGGTGTTACTTTATTAAATGCTAAAAACGTATCTGTTGTTTCTGTTGTTACAACACGTGCCGTAGCTTCTGAAACTCCAAATTCAGCTCCAGCTAAAAAATAATAAACTAAAACTATCCATTAACGCCCTGTTTTATCTCATAAAACAGGGCGTTTTTATTTTCTAATGCTTTAAATAGGTAGTTTAACACAATTTAAGACTAAAAACACTTATTGTTTGTGGGATTAATACTAAAATTGTAACTTCGACGTTCGATAAAAAATGACTATAAAAGATCAAATAAACTCTGAAAAAGTACCTCAGCATATTGCTATCATAATGGATGGTAATGGTAGATGGGCAAAACAACAAGGAGAAAATAGAATTTATGGTCATTATGAAGGGGTTAATTCTGTTAGAAGTGTTGTAGAAGCTGCAGGTGAGATAGGTGTAAAATTTATTACCTTATACGCCTTTAGTACCGAAAATTGGAACAGACCAAAAGAAGAGGTGGATGCTTTAATGGAATTGTTGGTTTCTACAATTAGCATGGAAACACCCGAACTCAATAAAAAAAATGTTCGCCTACAAACCATTGGAAACATTGATAGTTTACCGCCTTCTTGTATCGAAGAATTAAACGAATCCATTGAAATTACATCAAAAAATACAGGTTTAACCCTAGTATTAGCATTAAGTTATTCTTCGAAATGGGAAATTATTAATGCTATAAAACAAATAGCTACTGATGTAAAAAATAATGAATTGGCTATTGATTCAATTTCCGAAAAATCGATTGAACAGTATTTATGCACTAAAAATATTCCTGATCCAGAGTTAATGATACGCACAAGTGGAGAACACCGTGTGAGTAATTTTTTACTTTGGCAATTAGCTTATACCGAATTTTATTTTACCGATAAACTTTGGCCAGATTTTAGAAAAGACGATTTATTTGAAGCTGTAATTAACTTCCAAAACAGAGAAAGACGTTTTGGTAAAACAAGTGAGCAATTAATTTAATAAAACTACATGAAATTTAAAACTTATATTATTTTATTAATTGCTTTTTCATTTAAAGGATTTGCACAAATTAGTGGAAATTCTGATATGATTTCAGATTCAATAAATTGGACAAAACCCAAAGATTATAACATTGGGGGAATTAATATTATTTGCTCTCAGTTTACTGATAAAAACGTTGTTCGTCTTTTATCTGGATTAAGTGTTGGTGATAAAGTTCAAATACCTGGCGATAAATTTGGTGAAGCAATTAAAAACCTTTGGAAGCAAGGCTTATTTGAAGATGTTAAAGTTTATCTTGAAAAAACTATTGGCGACCAAGCATTTATTAAAATTGAAGTTACAGATCGTCCAAAACTTACAAAATTTTCTTTTAGCGGAAATGTAAAAAAGAATGATGCTGATGAAATACGTGGAAAAATTAGATTTGTAACTGGTAAAGTTGTTACTGATTATACTTTAGGCTACATAAAAAACATAGTTAAAGATTTCTATGTAAATAAAGGTTTTTACAACACAAGTATTGATATTGTTTCAAAGCCAGATAATACAACTAAAACACCACATGTTATTGTTTTAATAAACGTAAATAAAGGCAAAAAAGTTAGAATTAAAAACTTAAACATTACCGGAAATACAGTTGTAAAAAAATGGCAACTTCAAAGAAAAATGAAAGATAGTAAGCCATTTAGGTTATACAATCCTTTTAATTCTGGTAAATATTTAGAAGAAAATTTAGAAAAAGATTTACCATCAATAATTAGCAAATACAATAGCAAAGGTTATAGAGATGCTCGAATTGCAAAGGATACTGTTTATTTTGTTTCAAAAAACCGAGTAAATATTGATATTAAAATTGATGAAGGCCATAAGTATTATTTTGGTAAAATAAATTGGCGTGGTAATGCCAAATACCGTAGTGGTCAATTAGATACTATTTTAAACATTAAGCCAGGTGAAATTTTTGACCAAACTGAGTTAGATCAAAAATTATATATGAATCCTACTGGTTATGATATTTCTTCATTATACATGGATGACGGATACTTGTTTTTTAATATTACTCCTCAAGAAGTAAACGTACACAATGATACTATTGATATTGATATTCACTTATACGAAGGGAAACAAGCCATTATTAATAAAGTTACTGTAATGGGTAATTCTAAAACTAATGACCATGTTATTTACCGAGAAATTAGAACTCGTCCTGGTCAATTATTTAGAAGATCTGATATTATTCGTACACAAAGGGAATTAAGTCAATTAGGTTACTTTGACCCTGAAAAATTAGGCGTTAACCCTACTCCAAATCCAGCAGATGGAACGGTTGATATTGAATACAGAGTAGAAGAAAAACCTTCTGATCAGGTAGAATTATCAGGTGGTTGGGGTGGTGGCCGCGTTGTAGGAACGCTTGGTTTATCATTTAATAATTTCTCAATGAAAAACATTTTGAAACCTTCGTCTTGGAGTCCTTTACCAACAGGAGATGGTCAAAAATTTAGTATTCGTGGACAAACAAATGGTTTATATTACCAATCTTACAATTTATCTTTTACTGAGCCTTGGTTAGGTGGTAAAAAACCAAATTCATTAAGCGTTTCAGTATTCCACTCACGCTTTAATCAAACTGGCGAAAAGAAATACGCTACAGATTCGGAAGGTAATAAAATTTTAAACCCATTAAGAAGTACCATGTTTATTACAGGAGCATCTGTAGGATTTGGTAAACGTTTAAAATGGCCAGATGATTATTTTTCTTTGTATACAGAAGCTAGCTACCAATATTACGAATTAAAAAACTATCCTTATTTTGTTTTAGCTAATGGATATGCTAACGATTTTAACTGTAAAGTTCACATTACCAGAAATAGTTTAGATCAAACTATCTTCCCAAAAAGCGGATCTAATTTTTCTTTACTAGGACAATTTACACCACCGTATTCATTATTTAACGGAACTAATTACGAAACAGCATCTGCTGAAACACGTTACAAATTTATAGAATATCAAAAATATAAAATCACAGCCGAATGGTTTACCCAATTAACTAATAAAAAAGCTGGTGAAGGTAAAGAAGCGCGTAACTTAGTTTTAAGAACCAAAATTGGCTACGGAATTTTAGGAATGTACAATAAAAAAGTAGGCGTTTCTCCATTTGAAAGATACTACATGGGTGGTAGTGGTTTAAGTGGTTACCAAAACTTTGTTGCTAGGGAAATTATTGGTTTAAGAGGTTATACAGATAACTCTTTATCGAGTTCAAGTGGTGATCCAATTTGCGCTAGATATACAATGGAATTGCGTTACCCTATATCTTTAAACCCTCAAGCAACTATATTTGTTTTAGGATTTGCTGAAGCTGGTAACACTTGGGCTAAATACAAAGATTTTAATCCTTTCCAAGTAAAACGTAGTGCAGGTTTTGGTTTAAGAGTTTTCTTACCAATGTTTGGATTATTAGGATTAGATTATGGTTGGGGCTTTGATAATATTCCTGGAAATGCATCTTCAGGGAATGGCAAAGGACAATTTCACTTTACTTTAGGTGCTGCTTTAGGAGAATTATAGAACCAAAAAAATGTTAATTTGTAAAATATATGTAACTTGGCACACGTTATGATTTAAATATTAAACACTACAAAATATGAAAAAAATAATTTTAACCTTAATCGCAATTGTTTTAACAACAACAATTTCATTTGCTCAAAAAATTGGATACGTAGATACTGATTATATTTTATCTCACATACCTGAATACAAAGCTGCACAATCTGAAATGGATAAAACATCAGTAGAATGGCAAAAAGAAATTGAAGCAAAGTATGCAGAGATTGACAAATTGTATAAAATTTTCCAAGCGGAATCAGTATTACTTACAGATGATATGCGCAAAAAACGTGAAAACGAAATTATTAATAAAGAAAAAGAAGTAAAGGAATTACAAAAAACACGTTTTGGTGTTGATGGTGAATTATTTAAAAAACGCATGGAGTTAGTAAAACCAATACAAGACAAAGTGTATAGCGCCATTAAACAAGTTGCAGAAAGAAGTGGATTAGCCTTTATATTTGATAAAGCTGGTCAAGTATCATTACTTTACTCAAACAACAAATACGATAAAAGTGAAGATGTATTAACCTTTATGGGATACAACAAAAAATAATTAATTTTAAAAACAAAAAACAAAAAAACAAATGAAAAGAATAGTAAAACTTGCAACTGTAGCCTTATTAACAATTGGTTCTTTCTCTGTCGCTCAAGCTCAAAAAGTTGCTCACATAAGTGTAGATTCATTAATTAGCATAATGCCAGAAAGTAAAGTTGCTGAAGGGGTAATTATGAAACACCAAAAAGAATTAGAAGGACAAGTTGCAACAATGCAAACTGAACTTCAAACTAAATATGAAAAATACATGGCAGAAGGTGCTACTATGTCTGACTTAATTAAAGCTTCTAAAGAAAAAGAATTACAAGATTTGAAAAACAGAGTAGATGAATTTACTCAACAAGCTCGTCAGGATTTACAAAACAAACAACAAGAATTATCTCGTCCTATTTATGACAAAGCTCGTAAAGCAATTGAAATGGTTGCAAAAGAAAACGGTTATAAATATGTATTAGATACAAGTACTGGTGTTGTAATTTATAGCGAACCAACTGAAGATATTTTGCCTTTAGTGAAAAAGAAATTAGATACTATGCCAGCTGCTGTTATACCTGGTGCTCAACCAAAACCAAATACCCCAAATGGTAACGGTGGTGTTGTAAGTCCTAAACCAAAACCAGCAGGAACAAAATAATTAAGGAGTAATTCTTAAACAACAAAAAAAGAGTCTGTCATATTTGAACAGACTCTTTTTACTTTTGGTCTTCTTTTACTTCAAGCTTTTCTTTTAACAGAGCCATTTCCTGTGTAAGCTCCTTTATTTGTTTATGTTGCTTTGAATTTACAACTGAGAGATGTACTAAAAAAATTATGATTGCAAACAATGCCCCAATAAATATTAAAGATGGTGCATAATAAATACCTAACAAACTTGCAATTACATCTAAACCATTTCTCCATATAGAGAATAATAATAACAGTGCTGCACAAATAATCCAAACAAAAGAATACTCCTCTCTTAATTTTCCTTTAACAATTAAGCGGAAAATAAAATACATAAAAGCTATAGTAAATACTATAGCAATAATTTGAAGTTTATAATTTAGAATGTTTTGCATTAAATTTTAAACGAATATATAAAAAAATTGTTCCCAGTGTTACTTTAAACATATAATAAACTGTTTTATAAGCTCGTATAGATGATACTCCACCTTGTCTTTCGCGCATAACAACTGGTACTTCCTGAATATTTAAATTACTTAAAGCATATAAAATAATTGTTTCAGGCTCTGGATACTCATCAGGATAATAAGTAGAAACAATCTCTAATGCCTTTCTATTTATTGCTCTGTATCCAGAAGTACTATCATTTACAATTACTCCAACCAATTGCTTATTTAACCATTTGAAATAATTTATCCCTACTCTGCGCAACCAAGAAGATTGAAATCCTTCCTTTGAAATATATCTAGAACCAATAACTACATCAGCATTATTATTAACTATAGGTAAAAGTATTTTTTCTAATTCTGAAGGGGGATGCTGACCATCGCCATCCATTTGCACAGCAATATCAAAATTATTTTTAAAAGCGTACTTAAATCCTGTTTGAACTGCCCCGCCAATACCTAAATTTACTGGCAAATTAATATGATGAATGTTGTTTTGAAATAAAATAGTTTTTGTAGCATCAGTTGAACAATCATTAATAAAAATTGGTTCAACCAAGAAGTCAGAAGAGTATTGTATAGATTTAATCTCATTATAAAGATTCAACACGCTATCTTGTTCATTAAAGCACGGGATTATTATGGCAACTTTAACTTTACTCATCCCGCTTCCCTTTCCTCATTTCGTCGTAATTAGGATGTTTAAATAGTGATTCAAGAAAAACCCTTTCAGAAGGACTATATCCTGTTTTAAATGATGTGTAAACATAAGCGTCTCTCGTCATACTATCCCAATGCATAACGGCATTTTTTAATAGCCAAACTTGAAATAAATTTAAATAAATAAAAAATCCAAATACAGAAAATACAATTGGAATAACAATAGACTTTAACCAAATCTTTTTTATTTGAAATAGCCAGTTTAAAAAAAACGCAAATGGAAAAATAAGAAAAGCATAACTCTGAACTAAAGCCCTCATGCCATGAGCACCACCAAATCCCCAATCCCACCAAGAACTAATTAAATATATATTTACAGCTAAATAAATACTTACTGGAATAAACATGTTTTTCCATTTTTTAAACATCATAATTAATCCAACAATTGCAAAAATCATAATAGGCGTATAAATAAACCAACCTTTTCTCCAGCCAAACAATACGCTATAAAATTTAGGGTCTAAAAAGAAAAATCCTTCACTACTTCCGTAGGAAAAAAACAAGAACTGCCCTGTATACACTTTCCAAAATATTAATTGAGGAATTAATGGAATTAAAAACAACAATGTAATGATAAGCCATTTCCATTTCAAGCTAACTAAATAATTTAATTTTTCTTTAAATGCTTTTACTGATGTAACTTGGTACAATACAGGAATTAATATCACTATTATTTCTGTAGGCCTAATAAGTGTAATAAACCCAGCAATAAAAGCCATAAAATACAAGTGTTTATTTCTCTTACTAAAATTCCATTTTATAGAATGAAACATAAATACCGAAAACAAAAAGAACAAATAACTGTGAGACATTTCACCATCTCTATAAATATAATTGAAAAGATTTGTAGCAAATAAAATGAGTAACATTGAAAGTGAAGTAATCCATTCATTAAAAAAAATAAGCAAAGACTTTCGTGTATACCAAAAACCGATGAGTGAATAAAATATGGACCCAAAGTGAATGCATAATCCATATGGAGAGCTATAGCCTAAACCATCATAATCATAGGCATAGGCTATATTATCAGCAATAACAAAAAAAGGTAAATATAAAAAAGCCAATCCCATAGTAACTTTTGGAACTAAATGATGTGTTGGTGTTTCTATTAACCAAAATTCATGTTTAAAACTAAACGAAAAATCATGATGTATAAACTGTGCAACTAAATACGAATAATACTGATCTACATCATTTTGAAAGGGATTTGCTTGCCATGAAATCCAAAATTTAAAAGTAACCAATGAGAATATAAAAATTAATATCACAGCAAGAATACTTGGTGTTTTTAATTTCTGAAAAACACTTTTTGTAACATTTATTTGTTGTATTTCTATCAAAACAATTTTTTATAATCTAACTTGTATAGTTCACAGATTTATAGGCACCTAAGATAATATCATTTTGTGTTTGAAACGAATAATTTAAAATATTTATTGTATAATAAAATCAAATTTTATTAGTTATAAAAACACTTATTACATACTTAAATTCGCTCATTTACTGTAGAATAGTTTTTTTTATAATAATAAAATCATCAAAATAGGAAGTATCAGACGACGTATTGTAAAGATAAATTCCAACTTCCTTATCAATTATATCTTTAGGGATTTTAAAATTTAAAATTAACCTTTCCCAACCTTTAGAATCCTTTTCTATAAATCCTTTATTCGACTCATAAAATAACTTGCCAGACTCTCCAGATAATACTATTTCACCTGCATTGCCTAATCGCCAAACTTCTATATTTATTTCATCACCTTGTTTCAATCCTTTTGTTTTATAGGTTAATCAAAACGAGTCGCCATAGTGAAGTTTGATTGAATTATTGAGTGACCTCGAAAAATTACTACTTTGTGCAGCACCATTCTCTAGTACTACTGTTTTTATATTAGTAGTAAATTTATTTTCTTGATTAACATTTTCCAAATCACAACTAATTTTTACTACTGTAAATTTATCATCAACATAATACCTTTTATAAATTGTAAACAGTGAAAAAGATGATAGTAAAACAATTGAAAATACTATTACTAGGGATAAATTGTACTTATTAAAAACTGAATTACTCAACAAAATAAATAGCAAAGGAAATACAGGTATAAAATACCTGCCTTGGATAGTTGAAATAGTGTCAGAACCCACACAATCCCAAGTTAAATGCTGCGATAGAAGTATCAAACAAATAGTTGAAATGATAATCGCTAGTACAATTAACTTTTGTTTAAATTTAAATACGTATCCATTATTGTTCTCGAAAAAAGCAATTAAAAATATAAAAACATATGTGGTATTAATAACTAGAAATGGCATTTGAGTATCAACCCATCCAAAAGTACCAACATACCCTTTATAATACATTTGAAACGATGAAATCATAGATTTTACAAATACTTCAAATATATAAATGCCGTTTTTTGAAATATAACTTACTTGTTCATGCAAATTGGCACATTTTACTAAATCTAAACCATCTCTATATATTATATTATAATCATTATAGGGAATATAAATATTTCCTATAATGGATGACCAAAAAAGGGCTGTAAAAAAGCTAACAATAATCAAAACTGTAAAACCAATATAAAATGAGCCAATTTTTTCAATCCTTTTTTTATTTAAAAGGAAAAACAAAAAAACAATTGGCACATAAACAAACTTTGCAGAAGCTAATAGGACTGCAACCAAAAGAACTAATAAAAAATCTTTAATATTTATTTTTTCAGAACTGTAATAAAGTTTTAAAATTATTGCAATAAAAATAAATCCTAAAATATTAGTAACTACATCGGCGCTTAATGATGAATTAATGTAAATTGACATTGGCAACAATGCCAAAAAAGAAAGCAACCATTTATAAATCGGTACAATTTTAATAGAATACCAAATACAAAAACTCCAAAAAATCAACATAAACAATTTTACTCCGTAATATATAATTAAAGGTGGGGCACCAAAGCTTTTCAAAACTAGAACAATTAAAGATTGTGGCAAATATGATACTGGCGAATAAACAGCAGCATTTGGAAAATCTACAAAAGTTTTTGACTCTTCATTCAATTTTACCGAAAATTGTTCGTTTATTGAACTAAACTGTGTTTTTCCATTTGTATTCCATCTTAAATGTAAAAAAGGTTCGGTGATTTTCACAAAACTTGTAGGGACAAATCCACCAAGTCTGTTATCATTTTTTTTTGTTAAAAAATCGCCATTTGCAATTTGATATGATTTATAAAAATGATTTACCTCGTCAGGCACTTGAAATGGGGGTGTAACTATTAAATATAAAACACCTATACTAATAGATAAAAACAAAAAAACATTATGCACTTTATTTTTAAGAAACTCCACCATATTTTTTTTGTATTAGTTAAACTTCTTAATAAAGAATTACTCTAATTTATAAACCAAAATATTTTCAAATTTGCCAATTGGGTTTTTTATGTAATTATTGATATAGCTGTTATGTAAAATAGTTGTATCATTTACAATTAAATATTGGGCCCCTAACTCAATGTCGTTTTTTATACGCAATGTATCAATACTTAACGATTTTTCTGTCTCAGTAAATCCTTTTTGATCCATTAAATATAAGGTGATGTTAAAACTTGGGTCTGGTAAGCTTATCACTTTGTCTGTTCTACTAATGCCTAAGGACCTTAAATAAGGAGTAATAGTTTCGAATGGTTTTATAGTTGTTGCGTAATTGTAATGGAACCAATCTGAAAAGTTCTTTTCTTCATTTGTAATAAAGGGCGAATATTTACATAAAACATCCTTATTAATATTTCTTAAACGAATAATTGTTGCGCAATACACAGCATTAACTAGAATTATCATTGAAACAAAAACCATTATTTTTTTAGTAATGTTTTCTAATGTAGGTTTTAAATAATCACCCAAACAAACTAAAATAATTACTGGCAAAATCATTGAATTGATTAAATAGTAATCATGAACATTAAAAACTTGATAAAACAATATTATAAATGCAGTAAATGATGCCAATGCAATTAATAGACTTATTTGCAAAAATGAATTTATTTTTTTTAAATTTAATAATAACCAACCAAGTATAATAGATATAAAAATTAGAACTCCTTTATTAAAAAACATAGAAAACTGAACATTATAAAGCAATCTACCAGTTTCAATTACTTTATCATCCATTTTCCATATTGGCAAGGTTTCCAATAAAAAAACACCATTACTGTTTTCATTATTATATAAAAACGCATAATGATACCATGAATAAATTATTACAAAGGCGATACTAAAAAATACTAATGGAGTGATTTTATATTTAAAAGAAATATTTTCTGTTGCAAAATATTTTGGAAACTTAAACATATTAATAATAGTAACAGTTATAATTATAAGGAGTACGGGTGCAGAGCTCGCTTTTAATAAAACTGCCAAAACAGCAAATAGTAATGCAAATACAAATTTTGACTTGTTGTTAGATTTTAAAAAGAAAATAAACAGTGATAATGAAATTATTGCAAAAGAAAGCGCAGGCATATCTGCTAAAAAACTAAACGAATAATATGCAATTAAAGGTGAAGTAGAAATTAATGAAACTGCAAAATAACTATAGAACAATGAATTTGAAACAACAAAAACCATTGCAAATAAAAACAAAATAGAAATAAAATAAATTCCAAAAACGGTAAAACGATATAAGAACTCATGTTCTCCAAACACTTTATACAAGCACGCTACCGAATAATTAATTAATGGAAATTCGCTTATTGCCTTGCCTTGCTGTGTTCCTTGCCAATGAATTTGAGGGCTAAAAAAATGCATCCCTTCTTCATAATAATTTTTGGCAAAAGAGGCGCAATCCGTTTGACGCCATTGATGTATAGAGTATGGTCTTTCGTTATACATTTTATGGTAACCATACAAAATGCACAAACCAATTTGCAATACAATTAAAAATACAAAATGATACTTAAGTTTTTTTATCATCCAGTTTAAATGCTCATTTCAGGAATTTCTCCTTCAATTATTAATTTACCTTCGGTAGCATTTTTTATTTGTTCAATACTAACACCAGGTGCTCTTTCTAATAAACGGAAACCACCTTCATTTAGTATATCTAAAACAGCTAATTCTGTTACAATTTTCTTAACACATCTAATTCCAGTTAATGGTAAATCGCATTTTTTAAGCAATTTAGATTCGCCCGCTTTATTTACATGTTGCATAGCCACAATAATATTTTTAGCACTTGCTACTAAATCCATTGCACCACCCATTCCTTTAACCATTTTTCCAGGTATTTTCCAATTTGCAATATCACCGTTTTCACTTACTTCCATAGCGCCTAAAATAGTTAAGTTTACTTTTTGAGAACGAATCATTCCAAAGCTAATTGCGCTATCAAAAATGGAAGAACCTTTTAATAAAGTTACAGTTTGTTTTCCGGCATTAATTAAATCAGCATCTTCTTCACCTTCAAAAGGAAAAGGACCCATACCTAAAATTCCGTTTTCAGATTGAAGTACAACGTTTACACCATCAGGAATATAATTTGCTACTAAAGTTGGAATACCAATTCCAAGATTTACATACATACCGTCTTTTACTTCGCGAGCAATTCTTTTTGCAATGCCATTTTTATCTAACATGATATTATTATATTAAAATTGTTATTCTGAAA
>ERZ724520.1479-NODE-1479-length-11713-cov-3.801424_pt1 | contig 11713 bp, 7 predicted proteins | sample MGYA00376053_ERZ724520 | MGnify/ENA primary metagenome ERZ724520 (study PRJEB28724, sample SAMN07190886) | activated sludge metagenome | isolation source: activated sludge of sewage treatment plant in Hong Hong | place: USA: Christiansburg, Virginia | collected... | reverse complement strand
TGGTATCAATTACTTTCTTTATCAATGTCAATGTATCAACAGGTAATGTTTCATCTCCATAATATTTCTTCCAAAGAAGATGAGCAATTTTATACATCTCCGTATGTAAATATTCTTTTCTGCTTTCCGCAGCATCATAAATCTCCTCTACAGTATATCGACTTTGTAATTCAAATTTGAATTTATCTTCGTAAAGTTCTTTCCCCAATCGAAAATCTCTTGGTTGTTCATTTTTTAAATCTTTTAAAAACTGAATATAGGATTGGATAGCAACGGTAGCTTCTTTCCCTCTTTTCAAATATGCATCTTCGCTTTCAGGATACAGATGCAATGCCTTTACAGAATCTACAAAATCATTTTCAAAAACAGATAAACTGCCTTCATTCTGTTGGATAGCTAATTGCAAATATTCTTTAACAGGATGCTTTATATTTTGTTTGGCGGCTTCAAAATATGTCGAAACATTTTTTAATTTTTCAAATACGATTGACATCCTCTTTTTTAAAGGCGCATAATTTTCATTAATAATATAAGATCAGCAAAAGAACCACCAATATTATAATTAGCCGGGTTCCATTCATAAGATTTTAGCATATTTAATTCCCAAATAGAATAGTTTAAATAGTTTTCAATTATATGATAATCTATTTTATTTATATCAGATAATTTAGAAAAGGAATATGTTTGTAATTTTTTTAATTCATTTTTTGCAAAATCAATTTCTTTTTTTCTTTCCTCTACATTCGGAATAGGCAAGAGTTGGTCGTATTTATGATAACCAATAGAACTTGCCCATTCAGGATATATTTTCCACAATCGCTCTGTGAACTCTTTTTTGTAACGGTTAAAAGAAATAGTTGAATCATTACCAGCAGCGGACGCAAAACTCGCATTTCTCCATCCAGCTATAAAAAGGAGACACCATATCCAATTTCTCATACTTTATTATTTTATGATTTAAAGATACTAAATTCATTAATCTTTATTTAAACTAAAGAGTTGTGTAATCGACTAACATTTGTATAATTTTATCCTATGCTTTTTATGCAGTTCCATATTGCTCACCCTGTACATCACTCCAAGTAGGAGTGTATTATATGTTTTCAATCGAATCTTATTGTTTTCTAATCTATTTTTTATTCAAAAAATGTAAATTTGTTTTATGCAAAAATTAAAACTTGCCATACAAAAAAAAGGTCGTTTAAGCGATGAATCTATTAAACTGATAAATGAATGTGATATTGCATTTCCTAACAGTAGCGGAAAATTAATTGCTGCTGCTTACGATTTTCCTTTAGAAATTTTATTTCTTAGAGATGATGATATTCCCGATTACGTGCAAGACGGCGTTGCCGATATTGGAATAGTAGGAGAAAATGTATTGGTAGAATCCAACAAACAAGTAGATGAAGTATTGCAAATGGGTTTTGGAAAATGTCGTTTGTCTTTAGCCGTTCCTCGCAATATGAATTATTCTTCCATCAAAGATTTAGATGGAAAATCTATTGCCACTTCCTATCCTCGTATTTTACAAAATTATTTAGATGCTCAACAAGTTAAAGCATCTATTCACGTAATCAGTGGCTCGGTAGAAATAGCACCTGGTATCGGCTTGGCAGATGCAATCTGTGATATTGTAAGTACAGGCTCTACTTTATTGAGTAATGGATTGAAAGAAGTTGAACAGATTTTTCAATCTCAAGCAGTTTTAATAAAACACCCACAACTATCCGCAGACAAAACAGAAATTTTAAATCAATTGATGTTTCGTTTGGAATCTGTAAAAAGAGCACAAAAAAATAAATATATTTTATTGAATGCTCCCAATGAAAGCTTACCAAAAATATTCGATTTGTTGCCTGGGATAAATGCACCAACGGTTCAAGCACTTTCAAAAGAAGGTTGGAGTTCTGTACATTCCGTTATTGCAGAAAAAGATTTTTGGGGAAAAATCCAGCAACTGAAAGCAGCCGGTGCAGAAGGTATTTTAGTAATGCCGATTGAGAAATTAATTTATTAATTGTAATATAAAAAAATGCAAGTAATAAAATATCCAGATAAGAATAATTGGGAAGAATTGGCAAAACGACCGATTCAATCTTTGGAAATTATTGAACAAAGGGTGTTACCTATTTTAGAAGATGTAAAGAATCGCGGTGATGAAGCATTAATACATTATGCACAACTTTTTGATGGCGTTGCTTTAGATAATTTATTAATAAGTAAAGAAGAAATTAAAACGGCAGAAAAATTAATTTCTATAGAATTAAAAAATGCCATTCAACTGGCGTATAAAAACATTTTTACCTTTCATCAAAAACAACAAAGTGCTGTCGAAGTCGTAGAAACGATGCCAGGTGTGCAATGCTGGCGCAAATCTATCGCAATTGAAAAAGTTGGGTTATATATTCCAGGTGGATCAGCACCATTGTTTTCTACTGTTTTGATGTTGGCAATTCCGGCAAATATTGCTGGTTGCAAAGAAGTAGTGTTATGTACTCCACCTGATAAAAATGGAAATGTACACCCTGCAATTTTATACAGCGCTCACTTGTGCGGCGTTACAAAAATTATAAAAGCCGGCGGCGCACAAGCTATTGCTGCAATGGCGTATGGAACAGCATCTGTCCCTAAAGTTTTTAAAATTTTTGGACCAGGAAATCAATATGTAACAGCAACCAAACAATTAGTGAATAAAACAGGAGTGGCTATAGATATGCCGGCAGGTCCGAGTGAAGTATTGGTAATTGGTGATGATGAAGCAAGACCAGATTTTATTGCTGCCGATTTATTATCGCAAGCAGAACACGGCCCAGATAGTCAAGTAATTTTCGTTACCACGCACGAGATGTATTTAAACATGGTGCAGTTTGCTTTGGATGAACAATTAAAACAACTATCCAGAAGTGATATAGCACAAAAGGCTTTGCAAAATAGCAAAATGATTTTAGTGCACGATTTGGAAGAAGCCATAGCCTTCAGCAATTTGTATGCACCGGAGCATTTAATTCTTCAAACTAAAAATGCCGAAGAATTAGCAGAAAAAGTGGTCAATGCGGGTTCTGTTTTTATTGGCCCATATTCTACAGAAAGTATTGGAGATTATGCAAGTGGAACCAATCACACCTTGCCGACCAATGGCTTTGCGACGGCTTACAGCGGCGTATCTTTAGATAGTTTTGTGAAAAAAGTTACGTTCCAACACGTTTCCAAAGAAGGATTGCATCAAATTGGAAATGCAGTAGAAATAATGGCAGAAAATGAATTATTAACCGCACATAAAAATGCTGTAAGCATTCGCTTAAAAGGATAAATAAATGAAAACAATTGATGTAAAAAAAATAGTTTGTCCGCATATTTTAAAGATGAAAGCATATTCATCGGCACGCTTAGAGTACGAAGGAAAGGAAGGCGCATTTTTAGATGCAAACGAAAATAGCTTAGGTTCGGTAACAGATACCTTGCACAATAGATACCCCGACCCTTTACAAACAGAATTAAAAATTGGAATTGCAAAAACAGAATCATTAAGACCCACTCAGCTTTTTTTAGGAAATGGCAGTGATGAGTGTATTGGAGTATTGGTTCAAAGTTATTGCATTCCAGCACAAGATAAAATAATGGTGTTGCCACCTTCATTTGCCATGTACGAGCATGCGGCGCATGTAATGAATATTGGTATTATAGAAGTATTGTTGAAAGAAGAAAATTTTCAGATGAATGTTGAGGATATGCTGAAAATTATTCAACAAGAAGAACATTTAAAAATTATTTTTATTTGTTCGCCCAATAATCCAACAGCCAATTTGATAAATGAAAATGATATTGAAACTATCTTAAATAATTTCAACGGTTTGGTGGTGATTGATGAAGCCTATCATGATTTTTCTGGAAGCAAAAGCTGGACTCAACGTTTGGATGAATTTCAAAATTTAGTAGTGATAAATACTTTCTCTAAATCGTGGGGAATGGCCAATGCACGCTTGGGAACGTTGTATGCTAATGAAGAAATAATTCAGTATATGAACGTTATTAAAATGCCTTATAATGTCAATCAACACACGATTAATTTGGCATTACAAGCGTTGAATAAAATAGATAAAAAAAATCAATTTGTAAAAGAATTGGTCGAAGGTAGAAAATGGTTAGAAACCGAAATGCAACAAATTCCTCTTATTCAACAAATTTATTCTTCGGATACAAATTTTATTTTATTCAAAGTAGATGATGCAAACGCATTGTATCAATTTCTTTTATCGCAGAAAGTTATTATCAGAAACAGAGACAAAACACCGTTGCTTAAAGGTTGCCTACGTGTGAGTGTTGGAACAAAAGAAGAAAACCAGAAATTTATAAATGCATTGAAAAACTATCCATCCTAAATTTATGCTATGCAAAAAATATTATTTATAGACCGTGACGGTACATTAATTGTAGAACCGAAAGATAATTTTCAGACAGATAGTTTTGAAAAATTACAATTTATTCCCAAAGCTATTTACTCCTTAAAAAAGATAAAAGAATCAACAGATTATACATTGGTGATAATTACCAATCAAGATGGATTGGGAACAAAATCTTTTCCAGAGAAAAAATTTTGGGGACCACACAATTTGATGCTGGATATTTTCAAACAAGAAGGAGTAGAGTTTGAGGAAGTATTGATAGACCGAAGTTTTGCCAAAGATAATTTACCAACGCGCAAACCCAACACAGGATTGTTAAACCATTATATCAATAATCCAAAATACGACTTGCAAAATTCGTATGTGATAGGAGATAGATTAACCGATATTCAATTAGCGAAAAATTTAGGTACAAAAGGAATTTTGTTAGGAAGAAGTGCTGATAAAACAGACGATAATAAATTAAATCAACCAGCACTTAAAAATGTAATTGCACTCAAAACAAATAGTTGGGATGAAATTGCAACGTTTTTAATTCAGCCTGCAAGAGTAGCAACTGTTAATAGAATTACTAATGAAACCAATATTGCTATCAAATTGAATTTAGATGGAAAAGGAAAATCATCTATCAAAACAGGATTGGGTTTTTTTGATCACATGTTGGAGCAATTATCTAAACATTCAGGATGTGATATGACCATAAAAGTAAAAGGCGATTTGCATATTGACGAGCATCATACAATTGAAGATACAGCGATTGCATTAGGCGAAGCCTTTCAGCAAGCATTAGGCAATAAAAAAGGCATTAGCCGTTATGGATATTTATTGCCAATGGATGATGTATTGGCGCAAGTAGCTATCGACTTTTCTGGCAGACCTTGGTTAGTTTGGAACGCACAATTTAACAGAGAAAAAGTAGGAGATATGCCTACTGAATTATTTTATCACTTTTGGAAGTCATTTTCAGATGCAGCTAAATGCAACTTGAATATTAAAGCAGAAGGCGACAATGAACATCACAAAATTGAAGCCATTTTTAAAGCAGTTGCGAAGTCAATAAAAATGGCTGTTAAGCGCGAAGGAAACGAACTTCCAAGCACCAAAGGAATATTGTAGTAGCGTTTTCTATTTCTTACGAAATAAAATACTATCATTCCAAAATGAAGTGAATCTTCTCATTTTTCTTTATCTACTAATAATTTTCAGTATTAATTTTTACGTGAACAAAACATATAAAATTTAGCACCAAGTATTGTTCAATGCGCCTGATTTTTTTAATAAAATTCATGTAATTTCTCAATTTATCGACATTATTTTCATTCGAATATAGGTAAAATCTCTTTTGTAAGATTATCTAATTATTATCTAATTTTTTTAATTTTTATTTAATTGATTGATTAACAATCATTTTGAATATCAATAACACACTTAGTCTATAAACCATATAGAGTAAGTGTATTTATTTAATTAAGTTTGCAGCAGAAGCGAAAAAAATAGTAGTCAAAAGAGATTAAATCGCAAAAAAATTATTAACCAATAAAAAAATTAACCTTATGAAAAAAATGTTTTATCTCATCTCGGCAATCTTGTTGGCCAACACAGGTATATATGCGGAGAACACTTTGCACGGAACCGTGAAAGATGCCAACGGCGATGCACTGCTTGGAAGTATTGTTGAAATCAAAGGCACAAATACTTACGGCATAACAGACACCAGTGGCTTTTTTAAAATTTCCGTTGCAGATAAATTGCCTATTACTTTGTCGGTTAGTTACATCGGTTATATTAGTAAAGAAATAAAAGTGGCAAACATATCTGATAGTGAATCTTTAGAAATAGTGCTAACAGAAGGTGCGGCATTATCCGAAATAACAGTAACAGCAAGAAGACGTTCCGAATCCATACAGGATATTCCGATTGCTATTTCTGCATTGAGCGGTGAGTTGGTGGCGGATGCAGGCGCATTTAACGTGAACAGAATAAAAGAAATTGTGCCGAATGTGCAATTGTATTCATCCAATCCGAGAAATACCACTTTAAATATTCGTGGCTTGGGTTCTACTTTTGGCTTAACAAATGACGGCATCGACCCAGGAGTAGGTTTTTATGTAGATGGTGTATATTATGCCCGACCAGCTGCAACTACGCTCGATTTTATTGATGTGGAACGCATAGAAGTATTGAGAGGACCACAGGGAACATTGTTCGGAAAAAACACGACTGCTGGTGCATTTAATATTACCACCCGCAAACCGAGTTTTAAAACAGGAGCGAATGTAGAGGTAAGTTATGGAAATTATCAATTTGTTCAGGCAAAAGCATCTATAACAGGACCTTTAACGAAGAATAAAAAAGTGGCAGGTCGTATTTCTCTTTCTGGCACACACCGCGATGGTTTACTAAAAAATGTAGCCACCGGCAATGCCACTAATACACTTAGCAATATAGGTATCAAAGGGCAAGTATTGTATAAACCGATAGAAAAAGTAAGTATCACGTTTGCCGGAGATTATAACCGCCAACGACCAGACGGTTACGCACAGGTAGTTGCCGGAGTTGTAAAAACACAGCGTGCTGGCTACCGGCAGTTCGATTCCATTATTGCGGATTTGGGCTATTCATTGCCGAGCACCAATCCATTTGATAGGAAAATAGACCACGACACGCCTTGGCGTTCTTTAAATGATTTGGCGGGCGCATCTGTAAATGTGGACGTGAAATTAGGAAAAGGAACATTAACTTCTACTACAGCTTACCGTTATTGGAAATGGGGACCGTCTAACGATCGCGATTTTACAGGCTTGCCGGTTTTGACATTGTCACAAGCGCCGTCCAAACATCATCAATGGTCGCAAGAAGTGCGTTATGCAGGCGATTTGGCAAAAAATCTAAGCGGTGTTTTTGGCGTGTTTATGTTAGGACAAGACTTAAGAACCAATCCATATCATACGGAAGAATCGGGTGCGGCGCAATGGCGTTTTTCTCAAAACTCTACCAGTAGCAACTGGCAAACACCAGGCTTGCTTGAGGGTTATGGTATCCGTACCAGAAGTAAACTTACTTTGTGGAGTGCAGCATTGTTTGCACAAATAGACTGGATTCCTGTTAAAAATTTTCATATTTTACCTGGTATTCGCTTGAATTATGATTATAAAGGAGTAAATTATAATAGGGAAACTTACGGAGGACTTGAAACTACCAACCCTGCTTTAATTGCCATAAAAAAGAGTGTCTATTCTAGTCAAGCATTTGATACTACTGCGCAGAAAGTAAACTTTTCGGGACAGCTGACACTTTCTTATAAACCGATAAAACAACTGAATGTTTTTGCTACTTATTCAACTAATTTCAAACCTATTGGGGTCAATTTGGGCGGTCTCCCAACAGCAAGCGGCCGGGTAATGACGGAATTAGCCATTATAAAACCCGAATTAGAACATCACGTAGAAGTAGGGGTGAAAACAAACCCTTCTTTAAATTCTACGTTGAATGCAACCTTCTTCCATACCATTGTGAAAAATTATCAAACACAGGTGCAAACGGCAGAAGTAGGCGTAAACAGAGGTTATCTTGCTAATGCTGAAAAAGTAAGAGTATTGGGGTTAGAATTAGAGGGAAGTTTTAGCTATAAAGAATATGTGAGCGTATATGGTAATTTTAATTACACCGACGGAAAATATATAAAATTTACTAACGCACCTGTTCCGTTGGAAGAAACTGGCGGAACGCAAGCATTTAAAGATATTTCTGGCGGTAGATTACCCGGTATTTCTAAACTTGCTGGTGCTATCGGTGGCGAGTTCGGCTATCCAGCAAAATTCATTGGTCAATCGTATGGTAAATATTTTGTAGCGATAGATGGCACTTTGCGCTCTTCTTTTTCATCCAGTTCGTCACCTTCAGCGTTTTTAAATATCAATGGATATGGTTTGATGAATTTGCGTTTTGGATATAAATCGCAAAAAGGAGTTTCGTTCTATTTATGGTCGCGCAACTTGCTAAACAAAAATTATTTTGAGCAATTGCTGCCCGCTGCTGGCAATGCCGGTCAATATGCTGCCGTACTTGGCGACCAAAGAACCTTTGGGTTAACACTGCGGTATAATTATTAATGATGAATTTACGAGTTTGAGAAAATTGAACATAAAACAAGCATGATTATCAAACTTCCTCAAAAATATTTTTGCAGAATTAATTAGTTTAAATATCTTTGTAGTATGACAATAAATAAATTTTGGTGGTGGAATGGCAAACGACAATAGGCGTTGTGTACTTCTGTTTCTAAATTCAGTATATCAGCTCGCCTTTAAAGCGGGCTGTTTTTTATTTTAGAACCGTTTTGCTCTTCTCAATAGCGTTTCCCAAAAGGGACTCTGCGTAAGTAAAAACAGTATAAAAAATATAATCTACTGTGTGAAACCTTGCGCTAAATGTGAAAACTGAACCAACCGAATAGAAAAATGTAAAACATAAAATATAGAAAATGAAATACAATTTTAAAACCACCTATAAGAAAATACTTTCCGATATGCTTACCCCGGTAAGTATTTATTTGCGATTGAGAGCACGATTCGAAAATTGTATCTTGTTGGAAAGCTCCGATTATCATGGAGACGAGCATAATTTCTCGTATATCTGCTTTCAGCCTATGGCTGGTTTTAAAGTAGAAGACAATAATTTTATTGCCCATTACCCAGATACAAAATCAGCAACCATTTCTCTAAAAGAACAACCATTAACAGATTGTATTCAAGATTTTTTAGATGCTTTCCATATTCAACCAATTCCTGTACCCATTATATCCAACGGCTTGTTTGGCTATATGACGTATGATGTGGTTCAACAATTTGAAGATATTCAATTTCGCCATCAACAAGAACAAATTCCTATTGCTCAATATTTTTGTTATCAATACGTAATTGCATTCAATCACTTTAACCATGAACTTTATATGGTAAAAAATGAAATTGAAAACGTAGCATTAAACGCAGTTAGTTTTGAGGAGATTGAAAGTATTATAAAATATAAACCATTGCAATTAGACCACTTTAATGCCGAAGTAGAAAAAACCTCCAACCTTACCGACGAGGAATATTTGGCAATGGTAGAGAAAGGCAAAGAAGCTTGCTACAGGGGCGATGTTTTTCAAATTGTATTAGCACGTCAGTTTCAGAAAAAATATCATGGAGATGATTTTAATGTATATCGTGCTTTGCGTTCTATCAATCCGTCACCTTATTGCTTTTACTTTGATTTTGGAAACTTCCGATTGATGGGTTCTTCGCCCGAGGCACAATTGATAATTAAAAATAACAAAGTAACCATTCACCCAATTGCCGGTACTTTTAGAAGAACCGGTGATGATGTTAAAGATGCTGCCTTAGCAAAAAAATTATCAGACGACCCGAAAGAAAATGCAGAACATATTATGTTGGTGGATTTAGCTCGCAACGATTTATCGAGAGGAGGGAAGAACACCAAAGTAGAAGTTTATCGAGAAGTACAATATTACTCACACGTCATTCATTTAGTTTCAAAAGTATCCGCAGAAATTACTTCCACTTCCGACAAAATAAAAATCATTGGCGATACTTTTCCCGCAGGCACATTGAGCGGTGCACCCAAATACAAAGCCATGCAATTGATTGATAAATATGAAAATTGTAGTCGCGGATTTTATGGCGGTTGTATTGGTCATTTAGATTTTAATGGCGATTTCAATCATGCCATTATGATACGCAGTTTTTTTAGTAAAGACAATACACTTACTTTTCAAGCCGGCGCTGGTATCGTTTCAGACTCTATTCCGCAAAACGAATTACAAGAAGTGGAAAATAAATTAGCCGCATTAAACTCGGCTATATCGTTGGCGAATACGCTTTAGGTATATAATATTAGATATATAATTAATAAAATAATAGACAAAAGTTAATTTTTTTTGTAATTAACTATATATCGTTATTTTTATTTAATTTTATGATAGCTGTATTCCAATGTATAAAATTTTTACTACTCACCAAAATAATTTTAATATTAATTGTTGCGCAATTCTATTTTTTATATTCTCGATGCATTCATATACTATTGCAGCAGATTGGAAAATAAAAATAGATAGTGTTTACAGTATGGGCTCTGCACTTACTTTTGATATTAATAATGATGGAATAAAGGATATAATTATACCCAAAGGTTATGAAGATACAACTTTTCATTTTGTATCAGGAGTAATGGCATTAGATGGCATAGATGGTAAACTTATATGGGATCTTAGAAGACGCTTTGATATTTATGGAACAGGGAAAGAATTAGACGTAAATAACGATGGTATTTCTGAATTAATTTTTGTTGGAAGATTAGGAGAATTTTTTGCTGTTGATAAATATAATGGCAAATTAATTTGGGAGTTTTTGGATACGAAAAATATGTATCCTAAAGATTCAGGGTGGTTTAATTTTTATGATCCACAAATTATTGATGATATAAACGGAGATGGAATTAAAGATATTGTAATTACAAATGGAGGAAATGCAGAGGCTGGGGCTGGAGATTCAATTAATAGATACCCAGGATATATTATGTTGGTAAGTGGTAGCAATGGTAGTTTAATATCAAAACTTAGAACACCAGATTATAAAGAAACTTACATGTCTCCAATCATTCATGATTTCTTAAACGATGGAAATCAGTATGTATTATTTGGAACAGGCGGAGAAACTATTAAAGGTAGTTTTTGGGCAATTAGATTAGATTATCTTCAATCAATGGATTCTACTAAATTTATTAAAATTTTATCTGGAACTACTAAAGGTTTTATAACAACGCCCTCAATGGCAGATTTAAATCTTGATAATAAATTAGATATAATAATTGCAGGATTTGATGGAACTATAACAGCCATAAATGGTGGCGATTTTTCTAAATTATGGTCGGTGGATTTTCAAGGATATGAAGCATACACCTCTGCCGCTATTGGATTAATTAATACAGATACTATTCCAGATGTAGCCATAAGCTTAGGCTATGGATTGTTTTCAGATTATTTTCATACTCTTCATGTCGCAATTAATGGTTCTAATGGTGAGATATTAGACACATTTAAAACTAATGGAGATTTTTCTTTAAGTTCACCTATAGTAGGAAAATTTGGCAATCATTTTAATGACGATGTTCTTTTTACCACTAATTATACTTTTCATGGAATTGAAAAAACTATATTCCATGTTTACAATTTTAACAATCATTCTTTTACAGATTTTGACTCCATCTTCAACGGATTTTTATTTACCCAAACCCCAATGTTTGAAAAT
>ERZ724520.1472-NODE-1472-length-11742-cov-7.398391_pt1 | contig 11742 bp, 7 predicted proteins | sample MGYA00376053_ERZ724520 | MGnify/ENA primary metagenome ERZ724520 (study PRJEB28724, sample SAMN07190886) | activated sludge metagenome | isolation source: activated sludge of sewage treatment plant in Hong Hong | place: USA: Christiansburg, Virginia | collected... | reverse complement strand
ATATGAAACAAGCACAACGTGGCTTTACGCTAATTGAATTGGTGATGGTTATTGTCATCTTGGGGGTGTTGGCAGCCGTGGCGATTCCGAAATTTGTGGATTTGAAGGGGGATGCGCAGACAGCGGCTGTGGAAGGTGTGGCGGGAGGTATCACCTCCGCGAGTTCCGTGAACTATGCTGCACGTAGTGTGACGACTGGCAACGGAACGGCAACCGCAAGTACGACGTGTCAACTCGCTGCCACTGCGATCTTGCAGGGCGGCCTGCCGAGCGGGTATACGGTTACGGGCAATACTCTCGGGGCAGGAACGAATAACAGTTGCACTGTTGTACAAACCGCAAGTAGCAAGACGGCCACGGCCACTATCATCGGTGTTTTGTAACTGATAATCGCCAGCATGCCCTGGAACGGGGTGGTGTCACATCAAAAGCCGTCTGTAACAGGCGGCTTTTTCACATCTGCGAACGGTACCGAATGGGGACTTGGCCCCGATACCGGTCTTTCTGCTGGGGCGGTACTGCTGCAATTCCCTGCTTGAACGCCTCCAGAGCTTTGTCATGATCGGGTGCTGACGACGTTGCATACAGGCTTCCAAGCCGAAAGTAAGTATCGGCCGCGTGTTGCGGCCACCGTCCGTTAAACAGCTCCAATGACCGTACCGCAAGGGCTTGGTCATGCACTTTTAACCCCATGGCGTAACCCGTTTGCAGCAAGGCATAGTCATACTGGCCCGCATCGAGAGATTGCTTCAGCAACCGCACCGCTTCGTCTGCTTGCCCTGCAAGGGTCAACAGCGTCACCCGCACGTTGAGGGTTTCCAGCGCCGCGGGCTTCAGCCTTTCCAGATTACTGAGGGCTATCAACGCCTTGTCATGCTGCCCCAGTTGGGCATAGTTAAGGGCCAAACCTGACCAGATGGCGGGCACATGCGGACGCGAAGCCGCCACGGTTTCCTGCACCCACACGGCATTGGCAAAATCCCTGGAACCCGTCAACTGTTCGGCTGCGACGGCGGTGAACTTTCGGTAGTGTGGGTTGATCGCGATGCCTTCACGCAGGTTTTGCAGAAATTCAGCCTTTCTCACCGCCTCGGGCTGGGCCGTGCCGGGCAGCTCTTGTCCGAGGAATGCACCCAAATGCAGTGCGTGTACGATTTTTCGTTCAGCCTGCACGGCCTGGATGGTGATGTAGGTGGCGAGCGCCGTGCAGGCGCACAAGAAAAACACCGCCACCACGCCATGGGCGATGCGCAGAGTTCGGGTTCGGCTCGACAGTGAACCCCTGAGACCCAGGCGCGCATCGGACCCCGCCAGAGTTGCCAATGCCAGCGAAAACAGCGCCCCCGTCCCGGCCATGTGCAAGGGGAAGCCTGCTTGGCTGACCAACAGAAAAGCCATCAGACTGATGAGCGTCACCAAGCGCAGGGGGGCTTCTGGCTGGTCCGCATCCTTGAGTCGCCAGCTTGTTCCTGCTGCGTGCAGCAGGTAAGCCAGCAAAACGGCCAGGACCAGCCCGCCCACCAGCACGCCATATTCGCTCAGCAACTGCAGTGTCTCATTGTGGGCGTAGTAGTCGGTCTCCAACACCGTGTCGGCGCGTTGGTAAAGGGGGATTTGCACTTCCCATGCGCCAGCCCCCACGCCTGTCCATGGGTTGGCAATCATCATGCGTGCCGTTGCCATCCACATCATCGAACGAACGGAGAACGAGCCCTCGGTGTATTCGCTGGGCTTGGCCACTGAGCTTGTGCGCGCAAAGCCGCGGTCAAACGCGGTCACCCCCACATTCTCCTGAGCCACCCGAGGGTTATCGCTGGGGATCGAGCCCAGTATGGAAATGCTGGCCAGAAATACAGCCGCCACCAAGACCTGGGTTTTGCGGCTCCAACGGAAAAAACCCCACTGTCGGCGGAATTTCACCAAAACCACCACCATCACGGGAGTGAGCAACGTCATGGTGACCAGCGCCGACCGCGTGCCGGTCATCATCAATGCAACGATGTTGAGCGCCAGCGATGCGGCCAGGACCCCAAGCCAGCGCGAGTTCCTGGAATGGGCGAGCAACCAGACTGAGAACGGCATGACGCATACAGCGTACTCGGCATAAAAGTTTCGATTGACGAACGTGGAAGCCGGAAAAGCCCCCTGTGGAAACCAGCTCAGGTCACCCCAGAACTGCAATGCGACCCAGATGGATGCCGCTGTTGCACCGCCGTGGATTCCCCAGATCAGGGTAGGCACGGTGTCCCGATTCAGCGTGTTCAGGCCAAGCCACAGCAATAGGCTCAATAAAAACCAACGAATGGCTTCCACCCCTGCCAGATACGTGTGCGACCACGCCATGCTGCCCAATGCGAAAAACATCAGCGTAATGGGTAACCACATCAAGCCATGCCACTGTATGGTGACGGTCTGACTTCTGCGCTGCCAGAAAAACAGCAAAGCCGATCCCAAAACCCCAAATGCCACGATGGCTGACTTCAGCGTGTCCTGCACGACCAGTTCACTGGGCACACCCAGCGCGGGCAGCAAAACCATCATCCAGGCCAGGGCCAAGACGGACTTGTCAGAGGAGGTTGGGGACATGACCGGATATTCGCCTTGAGAGGGGCCTGATGGGGTGTTATTGTCAACGACTGGCAAGTTCTCGCGCGGGTGAGACGGGACGACGGAACCTTGGCGTCTCAACGCACCCTAATCGACATTGCCTTTCTCAGTTGCGATAGGTGATTCGGTTTTTATAATGTGCAACACAAAACATCCATGAGCCCTCGTAAACACTGCATAGGTAGCTATGAAAATGCTAGCATACGCGCTTGAATACCATGCAAGCTCGTAACGCCCCACCCTTTGGCTTACGCCCGCCACGCTGCAGCGGCCTGGGTCAGCGCGGCTTTACGCTGGTGGAACTGATCTTGGTGCTTGTGATTCTGGGCGTTCTGTCGGTGTACGCATTGCCACGGATGTTCGATACCAAGGCCGTTTACGCCCGGGGCTTCCACGACGAGGCACTGGGCCATCTGCGGTTTGCCCAAAAAACGGCGATCGCCCAGCGGCATACCGTCTGTGTCACTTTCACGTCCACCACGGTGACGCTGGCCATTGCACTGGACGCCTCGACCTTTAACTGCACCACCCCCGGGACCACCCTGGCTGGCCCCAAGGGAACCACAGGCGCCACAGTGAGCTTGACCGCCCAGAGGGACGCCACGTTTGCTGCCGTGCCCACCAATTTCAATTTTGATGGATTGGGCCAGCCCATCACAGACACTGGCGTGGCAGTTGCGACGCAGACTTTTGCGGTGACCGACTCCGGACGAACCATTACGGTCGAAACCGCGACCGGTTACATCCACGAAAATCTATGATGTCCAGACGGCAAAACCGTGGATTCACCCTGATCGAAATCATCATCTTTATCGTGGTGGTGGGTGCCGGACTGGCCGGTATTTTGGCAGTTTCCACAAATGTTGTGCGATCCAGTGCCGACCCGATGCTGCGCAAACAGGCCATGTCGCTTGCCGACTCGATCCTGGAAGAAATCATGCTCCAGAACTTCAACGATCCCGACGGTTTGCCCAATATCGTAGAGGGCGCGCATGCCGACTGGGACAATGTGGCCGACTACAACCTGCAAACCAATGCCACGTTGGGCGTGCCTGCGGCGTTGGCAGCCTACGAAGTCGCTATCAATGTTGCCGACGACACCACCGTGGTCGGCAGCGTTCCCCGTCCGGCACTGCGTGTAACCGTAACGGTGAACTATCCCAGCAATCCGCCAGAATCCGTGGCAATCACCGGCTACCGCACCTGTTACGGCGAGACCGATCCGGCAACAGGCTTGAACTCATGTCCATAAACACCCAACCAAGCATGGCCATGCACCAGGCGGTTGGTCAACGCGGGTTCACCCTGGTCGAGCTGATCTTGGTGATTGTCATCATGGGCGTGATTGGTGGAGTGGTCGCCGTATTCATGCGCAGCCCGATCGACGCCTACTTTGACACCGCCCGGCGGGTTGGGCTGGCGGACGCGGCGGACACCACCGTGCGGCGCATGTCGCGTGATATTCGAAAGGCGCTGCCCAACAGCTTGCGGCAGTCCCTGCCGGCCGGGGTAGCAGACAACCAGTGCATCGAGTTCATTCCGACGCGTACCGGTGGACGCTACCGTAACGAAGACATTGTTTCAGGGGACAACACCGCTTTGCGATTTGACGCGGCTGACACCATGTTCAATATGCTGGGCCGCAATGCCGATTTGCCGCTCGACCAACAGATCCGCCAGACCGACATCATCGCTGTTTACAACCTGGGCATCACAGGTTCTGATGCTTACGCTCGCAACAACACGGCTGTGGTGAACGCAGCAGTCATCCCCAGTCCGTTCAACGCCGATGAAACGCAATTGAGCATCACCGCCGCAGCCGCCTTTCCACTCGAATCCGGGACCCGACGCTTCCATGTCATTCCCGGCGATGAAACCGTGGTTTCTTACGTGTGCAGTAACAACCAACTGTTCCGGAACAGCAATTACGCGCTCGGCACGTCTTGCCCGGTGCCGGGGGCGACAACGCCAGTCATTGCGTCCGTCGAGAGCTGCAATTTCACCTACAACGCAGTCGACATCCGCAATGCGGTCGTCCAGTTGGAGCTGACATTGAGGAGTGCGGATGGCGTCGCGGGTGAAACGGTCAGCATCTACCACGAAGTGCACGTGAACAACACGCCATGAAGCCTACCCATCTTGCACAACACGGTTTTGCCGCCATTGCCGCCATTTTCCTGGTGTTGGTGTTGGCCGCGTTCGGGGCATTTATGGTCAGTTTTTCCAACACCCAGCACCTCAACACCGCGCGGGACGTGCAGGGCTCCCGCGCCTACTGGGCGGCGCGCGCCGGCCTGGAGTGGGGCGTGGCCGGAGTCTTTGCGACAAGCGCCTGTGCTGCGGCTTCAACCACCATGGCAATAGAGACATTTTCCGTCGTCATCACCTGCCCGGCCCCATTGGTCTACACCGAAGGCGCTGCAACCGTGACGATTTTTCAGATCACGGCGGTCGCGTCGTCGGGAACGTTCGGCGCAGTGGACTATGTTGAGCGCAGCGTGTCGGCCTCGGTCGAGCGTTAATCCGATGGCGTACATGTTGATAGTGAAATGTGCCTCCAGCCCACGAATTACAAGCGTAGGCAGCTATCAAGTTCATAGCAGATTGGGTACGAGTGCTGTTCTGCTGTCTGGATCAAAGTTGCAACGGCTGTGCATAGGCCGTACCGTTACGATTCGGAGGCGGAGATTTTTGCCTGGAGCCGCCGATTGGAAATTGCCATGCCTACATTCTTTGGTAAACGTCTGAACCGCACACTGCGCCCGGTTTGCCGACAGGCCATGTCCTGTTGTCAGCGGGTAATCGTGCTGTTGCGAACCCTGTGTGCCTTCTCATGCTTGGCAGTGATTTCGCTCGCGCAGGCTGGCACGGTCACGTTCAATAGTTCGGGCTCGTGGACGGCCCCGGCCGGCGTCACCTCGGTCACCGTTGAAGTGTGGGGCGGTGGGGGCGCCGGGGGCGGGCAGAACCCGAACCGCGATGGCGGCGGCGGCGGCGGCGGCGGCGGCTATTCCAGGTCCATTATTGCGGTCACGCCCGGCAACACCTATGCGGTGAGCGTGGGCGGAGGTGGGGCCAGCGTCACCAATGGCACCGGAGGTACGGGCGGAGACTCCTTCTTTATCAATGCCACAACGGTCATGGCAAAGGGCGGGGTTGGCGGCGCGCCTTCCACCGGTACGCCCCCCCCGGGGGGCCTGGGTGGAGCTGCAGCGGCGGGTGTGGGAACGATTAAGTTTTCTGGCGGCAATGGAGGCCGGGCTTTGGACAACAATACAGGACAGGGTGGGCCCGGTGGCTCGTCGGCGGGGACAGCAGCCAATGGTACTTCCGGTCCAAATAGTTGGTCTACCGTGACCGCAGCAGCTCCGCCCACCGGCGGGGGCATCGGCGGCAACGGTGGAGGCACTGGCATCAACGGATTTGCTCCAGCTTCAGGTCGCGGCGGCGGCGGCGGAGGGTCGGGCGAAGGTCCCAATCGCACTGGCGGGGCCGGTGCGGCAGGTTCTGTGGTCTTGAATTTCATCGGGCTGCCGACGGTATCCACCGCTGCGGCGAGTGGCATCGCGGCGACCGGTGCCACCATCAATGGCAGTGTCACCAGTGACTCCAATGCCAGCACGACAGTGACCTTTGAGTACGGGTTGACCGGCGCCTATGGCAGCAGCGCCGCCGCAACGCCCAGCCCGGTTGCCGCCAATGCGACCAATGCAGTCTCCGCTGCGTTGACCGGTTTGGCCTGCAATACAACGTACCACTTCCGTGCCAAAGGGGTCAATACCAGCGGAACGGTCAATGGGGGTAACTTGACGTTCACCACCACGGCGTGTGTGCCAAGCGTGGTTACAGTGGCTGCGTCGGCAGTCACCGGCACCACTGCCACGATCAATGGGACGGTCAGCAGCAACGGCGCCAGTACGGCGGTGACCTTTGATTACGGCCTCACGGTCGCTTACGGCAGTACTGCCACCGCATCAGCAAGCCCTCTGGCCGCCAACGCTGTCAGTACCGCAGTTTCCGCAGCGGTCACGGGGCTGACCTGTGGTGCGACCTACCACTTCCGCGTAAACGGTACCAATAGCGCCGGAACGACCAATGGCGGTAATGCCACCTTCACCACACCGGCTTGTGCGCCGACAGCTGTTACCGGTGCCGCTTCTTCCGTGACCGACACGACGGCCACGCTGAATGGCACGGTAACTGGCAATGGCGCGACGACGGCTGTCACGTTCGACTACGGGCTGACCGTTGCGTATGGAACCAATGTCGTCGCAACACCAGGTTCGGTGGCTGCGGGCGCCTCCAGCGCGGTGTCTGTGGCTTTGACCGGCCTGACTGCCAGCACCCTGTACCATTTTCGCGTGAAAGGGGTCAACAGTGCAGGTACGAGCAATGGTTTGGACGGCACCTTTACAACGTCAGCGCCGCCTGTGCCCACGTTGACCAAAACCGTCAGCTCCGCGTCGGCGGTTGTCAATGACGTCGTCACCTTTACTATCGTACTCAACAACCCCACAGCCGCGGCCTTGACCAGTGTGGTGGTCAACGATACCCTGCCCACGGGCATGGGTTATGCGGCCCACTCCGCCACACTTGGAACCCTGGCTGGGCAACCAGGGCAGGCGTTGACCTGGTCCATACCGTCGGTACCCGCAGGTGGCAGCGCAACACTAACGCTTGCGGTGACACTAACGCAGGCGGGTGTCTTGGCCAACACCGTGACGTCAACCGGCATCGTTTCGTCCAGTGCATCGGTATTGGTGGTGGCTGGTGCCGTAACCCATTTCCGTATGGACGAGACGGCAGGTTCCTGGGCTGGCACCACGGGCGAAGTGATTGATAGCGGCAGTACCGGCTTGCATGGCACTCGCTTCACCACCACAGCACCCACCACCACCAATGCGGTGGCACCCAGCCCAACCATAGCGTCGCAGTACCCCTCTGTGATTGGAGGCTTCTGCAACGCGGGTCAGTTTGACGGTCGGGCGGTGGTGCAGGTGGCAGACAGTCCCTTGTTCGACTACACACAAACACTCTCGGCATCGGCCTGGATCTACCCCACAGCGTACCCGACCGGTGACCTGTATTCCATTTTGTCCAACGACGTAAATTACGAGTTTCACCTCGATACTGCGGGCAGACTGTATTGGTGGTGGGGCGGGCCGACACTGACATCGGCAGCCACCGTACCACTCAACCAGTGGACCCACATTGCCATTACCTTCAACTCGGCCACCGGCCGTCAACGCATTTACATCAACGGGGTGCAGGACACCAACACCAATAACTGGACTGGAACCCTGACAGCAAACGCATGCAATTTCTATGTTGGAGGCGACGTTGCTACGGGGTCGTGTGCGTTGATTCCCGGCCGCAATTTTCGGGGGATGATCGACGAGGTCAAGCTCTACAACACCGAGCTGAGCGTTTCAGAAGTGCAGGCCAATATGACCCTGGGGCGCTCGTGCACTGGTAGTTATGACCATATCCGGATCGAGCACGATGGTTCTGGCTCGGTATGTACCGCCGAAACCATAACGGTCAAAGCGTGTTTGAACGCAAGCTGTTCGACGCTGTATCCCGGTGCAGTGACGGTTGGGCTGTCCCCTACCGGATGGGTGGGTGGCGATACATTCTCGTTTTCAGGCGGCGTGGGCAGCCGCCAACTCAGCAGGGGCAGTTCGGGAAATGTCACCCTGGGTACCACCAGTTCTTCGCCCCTGGCTGCAAGCGCTACGCGGTGTTTCAACGGCGCGACCGAGACCTGCACTTTTAACTTTGCCAATGCGTCATGTAGTTTTGACGCGGTGGAGCCCTCCGCCGCGCCCCAAACCCGGCTGTATACCAAGCTGGCCGGCACGGCGTTTAATGTGGATGTGTTGGCGCTGAGCAGTGCTTCTGTCATCAACACCGGATACACCGGAACTGTGAACGCGGATCTGGTGGACGCCACCGCATCGAGTTGCCCCACCGGCGCGGGATTGACGGCGGCGCAAAGCCTCACTTTCCTGGCCGCCAACGCGGGTCGAAAGCCTGCGACATTTACGTATGCAGGGGCGGCCCAGAATGTGCGGGTTCGCATGGTCGTTGGCGCGGGCACTCCGGCATGCTCGACCGACAATTTCGCCGTTCGACCATCGGCAGTGAGCTTTGTGACATCGGCCACGGCCGCCGCGCCGTCATCCACCGCTGCGCCAGTCATCAAGGCAGGGGCCAATTTCTCATTGCAGGGCACAACCAGTGTTGGCAGCGGCTATGCTGGCACGTTAGCGCTTGATGCTACCAAGCTAACCGCCCAGACGACGGCGCAAGACAGCACTCAGGCATCCGGTGGCGTGGTTGGCACGTTGAGTCCGGCCACTTTGGTGGGTAACGCCGCCGCCGTCAATGCCACTTACAGTGAGGTGGGTTACCTCTATTTGGCGCCTGGAGCTTACCGGGACGACACCTTCACAGCCGTAGACAGTGTTGTAGGCGATTGCGTTACCAACACGGCTGGCAATGCCAACTTGTCTGACGTTGTGGCAAGTGGTAAATATGGATGCAGCATTGGCAACAAAGGGGCCGTGTCCCTGGGCCGCTTTATTCCGCATCATTTTGATACGGTTGTGACTCAGGGGTGTGTTGCAGGCGCCTTCACCTACTCTGCGCAGCCGTTCAGTGTGGGCGTGACGGCTCGTAACCTGGCAGGCAACGCGACGCAGAACTACGCGGGCAATTTTTTCGCCAAAGCGACTACCCTGTCCAATGCCGGTGATGCGACGAATATGACGGGCAACACGCTGGCTGCGGCAGGTTTTGCCAGCGGGGTCGGCACTGCCAATGGTGTGACGTATACGTTCCCCCCACCCGCCACGACCGCACCGCTGGCGTTGACCCTCAGAGCATTGGACACGGACGCGGTAACTTCCGCTACCTTTACCGAGGGCACCACCAACATTCGCAGTGGGCGCTTACAGTTGCAAAACGCCTATGGGTCTGAATTGCTGGGTTTGCCCATTCCCTTAGCGATCCAGTTCTGGAACAACGGTTGGCGGCAAAACACCCTCGATTTCTGCACCACCATTGCCGCGGACCAGTTTGCCTGGACCTTCCCGGCGGGTACCGTGGCCAGACCCAACGGTTTGTTGCAGTGCGAGTCCATCGCAACGGTTACCGGCACCGCTCCCAATTACACGGTAAGGTTGTCCGCGCCGGGGGCAGCCAATGCTGGCTGGGCGGTTCTGACACTCAATTTGGACACGGCTGCCGCTGGCAACACCTGTACCACCACGGTCAATGCGGGTACCGGCTTTACCGGACCCGCCACGACTGCCAACACACCGTGGTTGCGACACAACTGGAGCGGCGCGGTGGGTAACCCGGTATCCCGGGCCACCTTTGGCGCCTTTAGAAGCCCCCTCATCTACCGCCGCGAGAACTATTGACCTCAATTGGCATCGAAACACCGGCCAGGCATCAAAAGCCCTTCAATCGGTGACATGATCCCGGTTGCAGCTATTAAAATGAGAGCAAGCCCTTCAATTATGCTTCCACCCATGCTAGAAATCAGGCTTTTGACCGATCGACCATTCCTGCGAGCGCGCACCTGAACATGCGCTTGCCCTGGAAACGAAAGTCTTCACAGGACCAGCTGGTTGTGTCCTGGTCGGTGGGTGTCTGTGCATACGTCCGGGCGCGCCCTGCTGCAAAAGGTCAGTTCGAAGTTCAACAAATGGGTGTCGAGCGACAAGGCCAAGACAGTTGGCAAGACTTTGTACGGCGGCTACAGGCGCTGGGCCTCAAAGGGGGTGAGGTGCACGTCATGCTGCGCCCGGAGCAGTACCAACTGCTCCAGATTGATGCGCCGCCCGTGGCACCCGACGAGTTGCGCGCCGCCGCCCGTTTTCAGATCCGGGAAATGGTCAATGTACACATTGACGACATCACCCTGGATGTGATGCAAGTGGGTGACGGTCAGCAAAAAGGCTCCAACCACCTGTTTGTGGTGGCGGCCAAGAATGAAATTGTCCGAGAGGTCATTGCCCTGGGTGATGCGTTGAACTGGAAGATTCCCGTGATTGACATTCAGGAAACCGCCCAGCGCAACCTGCAAAGCACATTGGCCAAGGTTGACGGGCGTCTGGAGCGAGCCGATGCAGCCCTGCTCATTTCAGATGAGTCACAGGCGGTATTGACGATCAGCGCCAATGAAGAGTTGTTTTTCACGCGGCGGCTGGATTTGCCGCAAGGTTTTCTGGCCATGGCGTGGGGTGACATTCAGGACACCGCCGATGACGTTGCGCCCGATGCCTTCACGCCCGTGAGTGAATATGTGCCCGACTACGTCAACACGGGAGCCGCAGGCCCGGTGAATTCCTCTGCCAACATGGGCGATGCCGAGCGTGTACAGCGGTTCTTGGTGGAGGTGCAACGTTCGTTGGATCTTTGGGACCGCACATGGTCCAGCATGCCGTTGAGCGGTCTGCGTGTGTACGCCGGGCAGCGCTCTGCTGAGATGGCCGGTTGGCTGGGTCGTGAGTTGGGCCAAGCGGTCACCGCAATCAACCTGGAGGCCCAGTTTCCTGGACTGCAATCGGTCCCGATGGCGGACCAGATCTATTGCCTGCCCCTGCTTGGTGTGCTGTTGCGCAGCGAAACCCGCAAGCTCTAAAAGTCTTCAAACCGCACTGCCACCATGCCCCAGCAAATCAACCTGTGCACGCCGATACTGCTGACGCAAAAGCGTTACTTCTCGGCGCACACCATGGCGTTTGCTTTGGGGGTTTTTGTGGTGTTGGGCGGTGCGTTGTGTGCCCTGTGGGTCTGGAACCTGAACCAGGCCGTTGAAACCATTCAGCAATCCCTGGCGGCTCAGAAGCGCGAAGTAGAAACCCTGCAGGCTGCCATCCAGCGCAGCCGTGCCAATGCCGCGCCGGTGGACCCCGCGTTACTGGCCATGCTCCAGGATCGGCGCAATACGCTCGCCCAGCGAGAGAAGCTGAAGCAAGCCTTGGCTGAAGGCGTTTTTCGCCCCGGTTGGGGGCACTCCGACCGTCTGACCTGGGTGGCGCGCAGCATTCCTGCACCGGTCTGGATCACCAGCGTGTCGATGGATGGATCCCGGTTTGAAGTGGCTGGTTTCACGCTGGAGCC
>ERZ724520.1468-NODE-1468-length-11768-cov-3.488176_pt1 | contig 11768 bp, 8 predicted proteins | sample MGYA00376053_ERZ724520 | MGnify/ENA primary metagenome ERZ724520 (study PRJEB28724, sample SAMN07190886) | activated sludge metagenome | isolation source: activated sludge of sewage treatment plant in Hong Hong | place: USA: Christiansburg, Virginia | collected... | reverse complement strand
AATACAGCAAATACAAACAAACAGGTTAAGCCGTATTTCAATAAATAATGTTTTCCCGAACCACAGGACCGCAGGAAATATAAACTCAATATGTCTGCTTTATTTTTCAATGGTATAATCCGGGTTTATGTAAAAAGGATATTCTAAATTCTGCTTAATTTCTATCCTCTGAAACTTTGCTATCATATTAAATGTCTGCACACCGCTTTTCATTTTCAGTTCTCTATCCATGGCAAATGATTTGCCGAACTGAGGCTGATAATTTGCATAGGTGACATCAATGGTTTGTGCATATTTTTTATCAGTTACAAAAATGGACGAAAGGTTTTTAGTGGTTTTATTGAACAGGATATTTGTTAAAAAACGCGTACCATCTGCATTTATTGCAATATTGGTCGGGTTATCCGCATATTTTGCTTTGAGAGTGTCCGTAAAAATCAACTGCCCCAATAATAAATTCTCAATATCAGAAAACGTCAAATCCACCAATGTCTTTTGCTTTATGTAAGACAGTGGCTTTAAAACATACCTGTTATTTATTTTGTCCATTATTTTAATACTGTCTTTTGTAATCAGAACACGTGCTCCTTCGATGCCAATAATAGACATTGACAGCCAGATTTTTTCGCCTTTTTTCCAACGAATGTTAGTTGTGAAACTTTGATTCAAATCCGGAGAAGAGACTTTGGTTTTTAATTTTGCGGCAAGTTCTTTAAACGGAATTTCGTTAGTCTTCAGTTGTTTCAGCAAAGCCTGCACATTCGGGTCTATAGCGGGGGTCACGGCAACAGGCGACGGCGGTACCGGGATTTCTGTTTTACTAATAGTTTTGCTGCGGTGGCAGGATGAAAGTAACAATAGCGGCAACAGGCTGCAAAGAATAATTTTCTTAAAATGTATTAAAGTAAACTGTGCCATATTCGATTGTGCATGGTTACCTGTTGTTCTTAAATTTCTCAAGATTAGTTGATTTTCCGGTTTTTAATTTTACTTTCCAGGGCGGTTTTGTCGCCTCCTTTTTGCAATGCTTTTTCCCATTGTTCAATGGCCTTGTCGGTTTGACCGAGTTTGTATAAAATATCGCCGTAGTGCGTCAGCAATTCAGGACGTTCAACGGCATCCGGTAATTCCATTGCCTGTTCCATCCATTCCAGTGCTTCTTTGTAATTTTTCATTTTATACATAATCCAGGCATATGTATCAATGAATGCCGAATTATTATCTACCAGCAGATTTGATTTTTTACTCATGCGCTCTGCTTTTTCGAGCTTATCATCTCTTTCAGAAAGGTAGTACGCATAGTTATTAAGCACCGTGGCATTGTTCGGATCAATCTCCAACGCAGCTTCATAGGAACTATCGGAGCGTGTGTAGTTTTTTAATTCAAAAGAAATATCACCCAGCGAAATCAGCATCTGCAATTTCAGCTGCGGCGTAAACATTGAATTATCTTCTTTATTTGCTTTCTGCATGTCAAATGCCTGCATCAAAACATCTGACGCTTCTTTAAATTCTTTTTTTTGCTGGTGTGCGATGGCATTATAAAAATAACCAAAGGGATCTTTCGGTTTTTTTTCAATCCCTTTTTTCGAATACAGAATTAAATTGTCATAATCCTCCAGTTCTGCGTTGAGTATGTATAATTGTATCCATACTGTTGCCGGCACATCACTTGTATTTATTGCCTTTACATACTCGGCCTGTGCTTCTTTCTTTTTACCAGAATTATAGAGTACATCCGCACGAGCTGTTATTGCTTTAATATCATTCGGATGGTTTGCCACTATCATATCCGCCATCTTCATCACTTCTTCTTTCATAGAAGAATCCTTTGCCAGTCTCTCTATGTATGGGATAAAGGCCATAATTTTAGCATCAATATCAATTTTATTATTACTGAATACCTTCTGAATAAACTCGTCCCGCTTCACCGCATCGCCTTTTTTGCCATATGTTTCAGATATTGACAGCAGCGCTTCAGCATTGTTGGGGTCTATGGCTAAAATACGGTTATATGCCTGAATGGCTTTATCGTACATTTTATTGGATTGATACACTTCACCAATCAAGCCGATATAACGGGTTTCGGAAGGATATAATTTTACGAGTTTCTCGATATCGTTTACCGATTCTTCAATTTTTCCTAATTTGATAAACAGCGGCTGTTTCTGAAAAACCAATTCTTCCTGCACACCTGTTTTTTGTTCCAGCTGATTGTATACGTCAATCGCTTCTTTGTACCTTCCTGCTTTGGAAAGCATATAGGCCCAGTCGTAGTAATAATCGTATTCTTTAGGTTTTAGTTTTATGAGGGCGTCATATACTTTAGCGGCTCCTTCAAAATCCTGTTTTTCACCTTTTGCTTCTGCGAGGTACTGGTAATAATATTCGTTGTTGGGGTTTAGTTTTATCGCATTTTGTGCAAATTCAATGGATTTATCCATATTCCCCGACTCAAAAGCGATTTTAGCCAATTCGTATAATGCCGCGTGATTTTTTGGATCACGTCTCAGTACTTCGTTAAATTTTGCAATAGCGTCTTGCGTATTACCCAATAAGTATGCCTGCATACCTTCTATGAAAATAGCCTGTTCTTCCACATCTTTTTTGGTAAGTGGCGCTGAAGCCGAAGAGGATTTATCCTGCTTAGATTTCTTGTCTTTTTTTGCATAAGCACTGAAAAAGCCTGCTGAAAAAAGCACAACAAAAAGCAATAGCTTATGTATGATGATTCTGTTTCTCAATTTGGAATGTTTGTTGAATGCGTTACAAGTATTGTTCCTATCATAACCAAGTTAACGATTTTAGAACTATTCATATATCAAAAACCGTTAGAATTAACCTTTTTTAGCAAGATCGGGGATTATTTCACACCGGTATGGCCGAATCCGCCTTCTCCGCGTTCTGTTTCGTTTAACGCATCTACTTCTTTGAAAACTACTTTCTCGAACTTAGAAATAATGAGTTGTGCTATACGTTCTCCTGTATTTATGACGGTCGTTTCATTCGATAAATTGATCATTATGACCTTAATTTCTCCGCGATAATCAGAATCGATTGTTCCCGGGGAGTTTAATACAGTAACTCCTTTTTTCAAAGCCAGTCCGCTTCTCGGACGTACCTGCGCTTCATATCCGTCGGGTAATTCAATGTATAAGCCGGTTGGAATCAAAGCCCGTTGCAATGGTTTCAACATCACCGGTTCCTGTAATTGTGCACGTAAGTCAACGCCCGCAGATCCTGTGGTTTCGTATTCCGGTAGCGGATTATCCGAAGTATTTACAATTTTTAATTTCATTTGTCAGATATGAATAGTGAACGATAGCAATGAAGCTTACTAAAGCAGTATACTACCTTACAAATATAGTGAGATTTTTGATTACCCTATCTTTTTTTTCGCTCTAAAAAATAGGCGGTGATAATGTAAAAAGACAAAAACAACACGGCTATCAGGGTGTTCAAAAGTAAGGAAAGCGCTATTGGTAAAATTACGAATTTGAGAACTAAAAACAAGGCTAATGCAAAAAACAGATAAAAGAGAATTCTTTTGTAATTGTATGGAATCGGGTAATATTTTTGCTCGGTAACATAGCCGATTATTACCATGGAAACGTAACAGGCTAGCGTTGCCCAGGCAGCCCCGAAGTAGCCGATTTTAGGCACCAGAATCACATTCATCACAATGGTGATAATGGCACCTACAACAGAAATAATGGCACCCACGTATGTTTTATCGGTGACCTTGTACCAGGTGGAGATATTGAAATAAATACCCAGACAAATATTTGCCATGAGTAAAATCGGGATAATATCTGCGCCAACAAAATAGGCTGCCGATTTTGGTGAATACAAGATAAACAAATACTGAATCAGCGGCAAAAACAACACAACAGATAAAAATATCACACACACACAAATGGTGTAGTATTTCATAGTAGATGCTAAAATAGTTTTGCTGTCGGATTTTTCTGCATGCTTAAAAAATAAAGGCTCTGCGGCGAAACGGTAGGCTTGCAGAAACATGGTAACCAGCATAGCGAATTTGTAATTAAACCCGTAAATACCGAGTTGTTCTTTATTGACGATGTCACTGTAGGGCAACAAACGCGTCATAATTATCCTGTCCAGCACCTCATTAATCATCCCGGCAAAACCCACCAGCATAATAGGCATGGAGTACTTCAGCATTTGTTTGTACAAAGCGGTATCTAATGAAAAATGCAGTTGTTTTAATTGTTTTAGCAGCAACAAAAAAGTGATGATGCTGGCAAAAATATTGGCGATAAAAATGTAGGATACTTTTGTAAAATCCAGCGCGTAATTAAACCTTGGCAACAGAATAAAAAATACCACATTAAATGCCATGAACAACAAAATGTTCATCACTTTTAAAGCAGCGAAGGCAATTGGTCGGCCTTGTTTTCTAAGGGATGCAAACGGAATGGCGGCAAGCGTGTCGAATGCCATCATCCAGATAAAAAACTTAACGTAGAGCGTCGGTTCTTTTACGTAATCTGCGATGGATTGCTGAAAAATATATCCCAGTAAAATAAAAAATGCCACTACAAAAAGGATGGAATAAAAAGCAGTAGAGAACGCTTTCTCTTTGCTTTCTTCTTTATTGACAAAACGAAAAAAAGCAGTTTCCATGCCATGCGTCAGTACCACTAAAATAAAACCGGCATAAGCATAGAAATTAGTAAAGGTTCCGAATTCTGCCTGCGAAATATATTTGATGATCAAAAACCCGAACAGGAAATTAATCAGTCGCGCAAGTATGCTGCTGACGCCATAGGCTGCTGTGTCGGATGCTAATTTTTTTACGGTACTCAAGCAATTAAAATTCTAAACGCAAAATTCCAAAATTCAGGTGGCAACGACAAGTTATTATTCCAACCAAACGTTAATAAGTGAACCCATTCCTGATTCTTTATCTTTTCCTTCATAAACAAAAGGGATGTTCAATGGCTTCATATACTTTGACGTGGCTATCAGGGTGTGACCGTCAGAACCGAGATTCCACAGATCTCCTCGCAAAAAAGTATTGACACCCGTTTTAATATTTGACTTCATTACTCTTGCCACCATTGCATATTTTATCCAGGCTTCGTATTCCGAGATTTTTCCAATGTCGGTTTTGTTTACGTCAGCCGGTGTTGGCGCACCATTATATCCTTTCCACTTTTTCGACCAGGCATCATTACTGGACACATACGACGGAACCGCCAGAAGATCAACATGCTTATCTGTAAGTGCTTTATAATTTTCGGGATACCAGGCGTCTGCGCATATGAGTACCGCTAAATTACCGGCAGCTGTTTTATATACCGGTTGTTGTTCTTTTGCAGCAGCACAGGTAAAGGATTTCTCTTCTTCAATCGGGAATATTTTTTTTGTCAGCGGTGATAAGATATTTCCGTTTACATCAAAAACAGCGGTAACATTATACAGATTTCCGGATTTATCTATTTCTAATTTCCCGTTTTTTACGGATGGTGTCGGTAAAACAATGGATCCCGCAACAATAGTAACATGGAAATCTTTTGCCAGTTTTGAAAAGACATTTTGATATATTTCAGCCATCTCATCTGCTTTCATTTTAAAAACAGCCTCTTTCGCTTTGTCTTTTGCCGTTGTTTTTAAATACGCACTGCCAAACTTTACAATATTAGAAAACACCAGTGTCTTCATGCCGTCTTCCAGAGAGGTGTCTGCATAAATACTGCGCTTTTCATTGGCCACTACCAACCAGGTTCCAATATATTCGGGCAATACTACGATAGTGGAATCATTCAATAATTTTCTTCGCTGGGCAAAACTGAAATAATACTGCAGCATATTATAAAATGCTTCTTTAGAAGAAAAATCATACGTATGCAAATAAGGAGAAAGTGCTATCATATTTCCTTTGCCGCTGTTTTTCCCAAATTCCTCTAAATCACCAATAACATATCTCGGGTATATGCCTTCCGTACCTAAGGCTCTGTCGTAATTTGACCAAAAAATATAGGCGGTGGCAACAAGTATCAGCACAACGGCTACTATATAAAATCCTTTCTTCACGAATCAAAAATACAAACTATATTTCTTTAAAGCCTAAAATTCATTTTCTTTGTTTAATGAAATCAAAAATCGCACTGTTTGTTATTGCGCTGGTGTACATTATTTCTTTTAAGCAGTATGCCAATTACAGCGGCTTTTTACAAGGTGGCGGCGATAGCTGGGGTTATTATGCCTATTTGCCCGCAAGCTTCATTTATCACGATTTGGATGATTTACAACAGACTATTCAGAAACGTGCGGAATATAATCCTTCCAGTGTACGAAAACAGGAAGACGGTTATTTACAAATAGAAGAGGCACATGCATATCAGAATAATACCATTATAAAATATACCAGCGGTATTGCGATTTTGTATGCACCATTTTTTCTGGCAGCACATGGGTTTTGTAAGCTGACGCATTTATATGCAGCAGATGGCTATACATTTCCTTATAATTTTATGGTTGGGTTATCAACGCTTCTATACAGCATATTCGGGTTGTGGCTGATCCGGAAGATACTCATCCATTATTTTTCAGACAGCATTACAGCCATAACCTTAATTGTTATTGGCATCGGCACCAATCTGTATTTCTTTTCTGTGTCGCACCTCGGAATGTCGCATCCGTATTTGTTTGCCTTGTATGCGCTTTGTTTGTATGGCACCCATAAATTTTATGAAAAGTCTACATTCTTTCATGCTTGTCTGATTGGTTTTTCCTGCGGAATGGTAAGTATGATAAGGCCCAACGAAGTAATTATTCTGCTGTTTCCTTTGCTCTGGAATGTTTTTTCTATGAATGGATTTAAAGAAAGACTCTTATTTATCTTTAGAAATAGCGGTTATTATGTAATTATGGCTTTAGTCTTCCTGCTTTGCTGGTTGCCGCAAATTCTATACTGGAAGACACTAACAGGAAAGTTCTTTTTTTACAGCTACACCAAAGAAGGTTTTGATTTTCTGCATCCGCATCTCAAGAACGGATTGTTTGGCTTTGCCAATGGATGGCTGGCGTATACACCTGTGATGATTTTTGGAGTTATCGGATTGATTTTTCTGCCGAAATATTTTAAAAAGACGGTAGCAGCCACTTTTATATTTATACCGGTTTTTATTTATGTAATATACAGCTGGTGGTGCTGGCAATACATTAACGGCTTCGGTTCGCGACCGATGATAGAAACCTACCCGATTTGGGCGTTTCCTTTAGCTTGTTTTTTGGTTTTTATCCGCAAGAGACCGCTTATCCGCTTATTTTCATTCTTAATAATATCGTTCTTGCTTTTTGTAAATATCTTTCAAACCTGGCAATTTGAAAGAGGACTGATTTGGACAGAAGACAGCAACTGGGCTTTTTACAAAGCTATTTTCTTAAAAACCAAGAGTAATTACGACGCTCACATCGCTTATGATTGCGGCGAAACACAGCCGGATACAACAAAATTAAAAAGAGTGAAAATTTTACAAACACAATCATTTGATGATTCAATTACACCAGATTATATTACTGCTGTCAGATATAGTACTCCATATGCTTTTGAACTGCATGAAGGAACTACCCCTTCGTTGCAATTTACAGCCGGAACATCAGGTATTCAGGCGCGTGATTATATTAAGGTTTCCTGTCGTGTATACTGCCATGAGCTTCAGTACGACCATTACAAACAAGCCGTACTAACGGCTGCTTTTTCCCATGGAGGCAATCAAATACGTTGGCGATGTATTCGTTTACAAACAAAAATTGAAAATAAAGATCATCTAATATTACATATTGGAAAGACGCACCAATGGCAGTATGTCTATTTTTTCGTACGGGCGCCGCACAGATTTAAAGATGCCGGTGATTTATTGAAGGTTAATGTATGGAATCCAAGTAATCTGCCGGTTATTGTAGATGATGTACAAGTCGAGTTGTGGAAGAAGAAATAGTATCTGTTATATGCATTCGACACACGAACCTTGATGCTAAGAAAATAAAAAACGCCATCATTTTTGATGGCGTTTTTCGTGGTGTGGGGCGGGATCGTTCCGAAGATTCGGAACGCCGACATCAAGATTTTCAGTCCCATTTTACAATAGCTCTATTTGAAATTTATATTTGACTATTTGTTTAAATACATCTAAGTAAGCTGTTTCACTAATTAACTTTTTTATAAATTTTTTCGATTTCATAGACTTGATATATCGCTCTACTACCCTTGCTGATGTGCGACTATCTGCTTGTAAGCTCAATACTAACACCCAGTCATCTGCATATTTGGTGGATGATTCATTGTAATGCCCTGTTTTATGTTCTTCTAAACGGTCTGAAATATTTACTGTTTCACCAATATAATACTTGTCAAATTTGCAGTGTATATTATGTAGATAAAATGCATATAATTAAAAAAAGCCTCAATATTACTATTGAGGCTTTCGTGGTGTGGGGCGGGATCGAACCGCCGACACAAGGATTTTCAGTCCTTTGCTCTACCGACTGAGCTACCGCACCGAAATTTCGAGTTGCAAAAATAAGCATTTATTTTAAATTAAAATCTTTTTTGCAAAAAAATTAATAGCTAAATGGTGCACATTGCAGCCAAAACCATAAGTTTCCTAATTGTAAAAGAAAAAGGAATCCCAGAAAATAGTATTTAAATCTATATTGCCATAAATATTTTGTGGTAATATAATAAAAGGGAAGTAAAATAGAGATATACCTTGGAATCCCGTTTATAGAACCTCTTCCAAGTGGCAACAGAATTGTCAGCCAAATCAATAATTGAAAAGGTAAAGGAATCTTTTTACAGAATATTACTGCAAAAAACAGAATAATACATACATAGATAGAATTGAACTGGTTCTGCAAATCGCCTTTTCTGAACAATGCCAGGAACGGAAACATGTCATGCCTGTCCCAGCCGTGCTGGGCTGTACTGAATGCAAAAAAGTCACCGGTGATTTTATACTGATACCAGCCATAACCCAATAAAGTTAGCGGTACCACAACAAACCATAATGAAGATATAATAATTTCTTTTGCAGCAGTTGTTAATGGTGTTGCAGGTGAAATATTTTTCCAATATTGCCATAAAAAAAATATAAATACAAAGAAAGCAACCACCATTCCGTTCGGGCGGCAAAGCACTAATGCAGGCAACAACAGCAGCAACCAGTATAGTTTTTTATAAGATATGGCTAATAACGCACCAAGCATAAACGTAAGAAACAAAGGCTCGGTATAGAACATGGAATAATAGTAATTAAATGGAAACACGATGAATAAAAGGGTGCAGTACCATGCTTTCCCGTCATCTTTCAGAAATAACCTTGCACATTCATAAAATAAAATATAAGACACAACAGAAAACAATAAAATGACAATAAACGCAGCGGCAGGACCGGAAACGGCAAGTAAAGCAGAAACAACATAAATTAAAAATGGAAAGAGCGGAAAAAAAGCCCAGCTGTTCTGCTGTAATTGTCCATTTACAAAACCTTTCAGCACATCCGGATCTTTTATATATGGATAACCATTTTCTGCTATCCGCAAATACCAGCCTGCATCATTCTTGTTAAAAACCGATAAAAATCCATGAATATCTGATGTAATATTTAAAGGCAGCAGCATTGATTTATCTAATATCCATGCTGTAAGAAAATAAGACAACTTAATAGAAACGGAAATAAGCAACAACCATTTATAAGAACTTCCGAATTTCATATGGTTAATTTTCACATTCACACTTAGTCCTCTATAATTTATAAATCGTTACCTCTTTATATTGCCCAATAGGTTTCCCAAATTCACTGCGCATTTCGCTGTATGCATCTTTTTCAATCAAAATAAAATATTTTGCGCCTTTCCGTTTCATTTCGCCAATGCTTTCTGCAGTATACGCGCCGGTATGAAATTCCGTAAACCCCGGGGTTTGTAAAGCGCATAAGATTATCTGCGGACTGCCGTCTGTTGATACCACTACATAATCCGTTTCTTTTATTCCTATAGAACGTATATACGGAACCAATTGCTCATCCAGCAAATATTTATCTGCCGGGTATAAATTTGCTTCTTCATATCTTATCTGTAAATCTTTTTTTACATGTATGGCATTTGTAATCAATAACAATATTGCCGCCAATTTGAGCCAATTATAGTTTAACAGCTTTGGAAAAGTCTTTTTAATGAACAAAAATAGATTCAGGAACGAAAAAAGATACAACGAATAGAATAGAATGGTGTAATAGTCATGCACCAGAAACTGCAGATACCACAAGAGATAATATAAAATACAAGCAATCAGCAAAAACAAAGAAGTCAGGCATACGTATTTGTTTCCTTTCCTGTATCCAAACGGCAGAATTAACAAGGAAATCAGGAAAAGATAATTCGTTGGGGTGGCGAAAAATCGTAATGCCCATTCAGTTATCGTACGCTTAAATATGTATGCTTTTTCATTACTTTCATACCAAATCGGATTAGTTTTATTCAGAAAGTAAATGTGTTCATTTATGTTATTATAGTGATTTGACCACCAATACCAGAGGCTGTTTATAGCGATAACACAAAACAGACAGATGAGTATTTCTGAAAATGGTATTTTCCTGTCAGAAGTATTGCGTATTGATAATATAATAACAGAAACAAACGATGCCAGAAATAAAATCAGGTACGTCATCTTCATCAGCCCTGACAAACAGAAAAAAAACATACTCGCACATAAAACTATTTTTCTGTTACCGGTTCTGAAGTCCAGATAAAAACTAAATCCAATAAATGAAAAGGACAAGGCTGCAACATCCGGTATGCATGAACTGCCATAAAATACTAATGCCGGTGCTGTGAAAAATAATATGGCAATAAAGAAAGCCCAGAACAGGTCTTTTAAATAATATTTTGATATGCGGAATATTGCCAGTAATCCTGAAAAGAAAACCAACGCATACACTGTTTTTGAAATCCACCAATGAAACCCGAATACGGAATACAGCATTGCTATGATATACTGAAGCACAGGAAATTCGCTAACCGCAAATCCATTACCATAACTTCTGTTCAATATCTGGGGATGAAAAAAATCCAGTCCGTTTTTCCAGTAACACCAGGCAAAAGAGAGACTATCTGTTTGTCGCCATATGTGTGTTCCTACAGGTGGTAAGCCCAATAATGTAAAATAGTCGTAATAAAAAAGCAAAAAAACTGCAAACACGAAGAAGAATAAATAAGTGAATAATGAGTCGTATTTAGCTTTCTGCATAATTTTTATTCTTGCTCGTTAATGATTTCCATATCGTTTCTCTCCGGCAGTAATACTGACTGGCAACACATTTTGTTTTGGTGGCAAGGGACAAGTAGCAAAATCTGTAAATGCACAGGGTGGATTTACAGATTTATTAAAATCCAGGTATAACATACCGTTTTTATCCGGCTTAGGGACTGTCAGGAAACGGCCCGTATAATAGGTTTCTGTATTGTTAGTTTCGTCTGCAAAGATGATAAACAAATTTTCGTCTTCGTCCAAAGCATCTAATGTATATTGTTTGCCATTTACAGAAAACCGGAGTTTACCTGCACTTGCCTGATTACTCACATTCCCTAAAATATTGGTAATTTCAATTGAATCTTTAATAGTAGTATCTAATATTGCCTCTACTTTCCATTGTGCGTCTATCGGGTAAGTCGGAACATCCGTGAACTTCTTAAGATTCTCGTGCTCCAAATCACGTAAGCGTAAATAAAAATCA
>ERZ724520.1463-NODE-1463-length-11782-cov-4.203036_pt1 | contig 11782 bp, 13 predicted proteins | sample MGYA00376053_ERZ724520 | MGnify/ENA primary metagenome ERZ724520 (study PRJEB28724, sample SAMN07190886) | activated sludge metagenome | isolation source: activated sludge of sewage treatment plant in Hong Hong | place: USA: Christiansburg, Virginia | collected... | reverse complement strand
TGTGTGTCATTAAATATTTCAAGGTGTTGGTATAGGATTCTATGTACTCAAAATCGTAATACGGAAATCCGGTGGCAACTAAGCTATTGGATAAATTATTAGTGGTAGAAACATAAATTTGATGCCCATTCAAAAAAGCTCCACTGTTTTTTACAGCATAAAATAATTCATTTCTATTTAATTCTTTTACCACTCCTAATACTATTTCATCCTGATGTTTTAATCCAACAGAAATACCGAAAACAGGTACTTGATGAATGAAATTAGTAGTGCCGTCTAATGGGTCGATAATCCATTGCCATTCTCCATGATGGGCTGTAATGGTATTTTCTTCTGTTAGGAATGTAGCATCAGGAATGATTTTTTGTAATGCATTCACTAATATTTTTTCTGATTCTTTATCTACATACGTCACCAAGCTATTGAAGGATTTGGATTCAATATCTGTTGCCTGTAATTTTCCAACTTCATGTTGTATAAAAGTTGCGGCAAGTTCTACTGCTTCAATAGTTTTCTCTTGTATGTTTGTTAAATTAAGTACCATTATTCTATGATTTTTTTTCTATATTTTTTTCCAATTTTCACCAAATAAATAGAATTTATTTTCCGTATTTTTCTTTATTGCTTTTAACAATAGTTTCTTCTTTTGATTTTCCTTCTATTATGACTACAAATTCTCCTTTAGGTTCTTTTTGTGAAAAATGGATGATGGCTTCTTCCACATTTCCACGAAATGTTTCTTCAAATTTTTTAGTCAATTCTCGGCTGATGCTTACCTGTCTTTTATTGCCTACCTGTTCTTCTAATTCTTTTAATAATTTCAAAATTCTATAGGGTGATTCATACAATACAATTGTGCGCATTTCTTCGGCTAATAATTGCAATCGTTTTTGTCTTCCTTTTTGATGAGGCAGAAATCCTTCAAATACAAATCTATCTAAAGGAAATCCAGCATTTACCAAAGCAGGAACAAAAGCCGTTGCTCCCGGCAAACATTCTACTTCTATTTCGTTTTGCAAACAAGCTCTTACTAATAAAAACCCTGGATCTGAAATGCCGGGCGTGCCTGCATCTGATACTAAAGCCATGGTAATGCCCGATTTTATGCGTTGCACAATAGACTCTACGGCTTTGTGTTCATTGTCTTTATGGTAAGCTTGCAAAGGGGTGTCTATCAAATAATGTTGACATAAAAAACGTGAAGTGCGGGTGTCTTCCGCTAAAATTAAATCTACAGATTTTAATACTTCTATCGCACGGAATGTCATATCCTGTAAATTGCCAATAGGCGTTGGTACTATATATAATTTAGACATGAGTGGAAGTTACGAAATAACTTTTATCAATAAATCATCTAAATATTCAATCAGATGATGCGGTTTGTAATTTCTCCAGTTTATATCATTATATCGTTCGTTAATATGTACATAATGATGTATGTTGGCTTGTAGCATTTCTTCTATTACTACGGCCATAAAATTGAATAAGACAAATACTCTTTAATATATTTTTGCCGAAAAACTCAATAAATACAAGGGTTTTGGATGTTTTTTGCCGTTTTTAAATTAATTTTCAGATGGAGAAATGGGCAATTGAACTTTGATTCTACTTTAATTTCACTTTAATTACTTGAACGATTTTTGCCCATTTCTTTAATGCTGTTTAAATAGTGCTTAAATTCTGTTTATTCAAACCTAATTACACCAATAATTAGGGCAATGGCGTTTATATCTTCCTTTATATTTAGCTCAAAGTCGGGGTAATCTTTATTATCGCTGCGGCAGGTTATAAAGCCCTTAGTGCTTGATTTTATTAGCCTTTTGACCAATGCACCTTGGGTTGTATCTAATATATAAGTTTTGTTCCATTGGATAAAAGAACTACTTTCTATACGCTTACAGGCTACAATATCGCCACTGTTATACTTTGGATACATAGAAGATCCGCAAACCCTTATGAAAAAATCTACTTTACCTTTAAAATCGGGTATCACATAGCGTTCTTGTATTTGATACTCAAATACTTGTGTACTTTCTGCACTGCCAAAACCTGCCATAGCCTCTACTGGTATAAGCGGAACGCCCTCATTAACTGCCGGTGCCGCTAATAAAGTAGGTTTTTCTGTTGTTGGGTTACCTTTTGGGTTACCTTTTAGGTTACCTTTTTCATTCATATTAATTAGCATTTCTCCTGTTCCTGAAATTAGCCAATTAATATTAATATCTAAACAATAGTCTATAATTTTAACGATAACAGATTCGCCAATATCTGCATCTCTTTTTAATTGAGTATTAAGATAGCCATTTGAAAGTCCAATTTCCTTTTCAAATCTTGTGTGTGGAATACCCTTATAATCAAGGTATTGGAATATTCTGTGAATTATTTTTTGCATTTTATAGAAAATAGTTTATAAAAAAGTTGCGCATATAGAAAATAGTTTATAATATTGCAAAGTAATACAATTGCAAAGTAAAAGTAAATAAAAATAATCAAATGACAAGTAGCATACTTACACCCGAAGAATTGACACAATTAAAAGCATTATTGCCTTTTGGAAGCAAGGCTAAAATTGCGAAAAATGCAGGTGTAACCCGAGAGAGTGTAAAGCGTGTGTTAAACGGCGATTGGTTTAACGCTGCTATCTATGTAGAGGCTTTTAAAATTGCGGAGGCAGAAAAAAAGAAGAGAGAGAATTTAGCGAATAAATTCAAGGCGATTATTCAACCTTAAAAAAGCGTCTGCCGTGTGGTTCGTGATAGTTTTCCACGGCAGACTTATCCAAACACCAGCGGACACAAAACGCTCCGATGATAGTTTGGTATAAAGATAGGAAAATTTGAAAATGTAACAATATGAAAATGATACAAAAAATAATAGAGTTGATAATACGAAAATCTGTAATAAATATAATCAGAGAGTATATGTATAAGGAAAAAGTTGAGATAATAAGCCACTCAACGACCGAAAGATTTGAAAGGGAATTAGGTAGGGATAATATTAGTGATGGCGTGGATCCGTATGATCTTGTATAGAATAAGAATAACTAAACATATTCAACAATTTTGAATAAGCAAATATACAAAAAGATGAGCCAAGAACAGAAAGATAAAGTCAATGTAAGTATTAAGGATTTTGAAGCTGTTGTAAAATCCAATCTCGAAGCCCATCAGAAAGGCTTGGATAGAGTTTATCAAGCTGTTCAACAAAGGTTGGATGAAACAATTCATCGTGCAACTTCTGATAATGATTATCTAAAGCAGGATTTACCAATTTGCTCAATGCACTTATGTAAGCCTGTTGTATTATTAATTCAGTTTGTAAAGAAACAACTTGGGCTATTAATGCACAAACTGTTTCATCGAGTGGAAGACTAACTTTTATACCATTCATAACCCAAAAATACTAAAAAAATGAATAACGAAAAAGATACTGAACCGATAGAAATAGACTTTGATTTGTTGAGCGAGGGTTGTATGAGTAATCTTTTTTTTACGCTCGCACTGGTACTAATTTTCATTTTAGCTTATATCTGTAATTAAATTTTGAAACTGATTAACAACATATTATACCTTGAATTTGCAGAATTAGTGAGCTGTGGAGTGAGTGATTTGTACATTAAAAAGGCAAAGAGTATTGGTACTTCATGTTGGACATTCCTTAATGATCCTGAGGATAAACGCAAGGTATTGATTAAGTATGAAGACTTGAAACCCAAGTACAAGAATATGGTATTGGCAAAATTTGGCAATCCTTATACTTATATAGCAGAAACGGCATTAGAAAAATACATGGAGCGTGATTATGATGCTCGCTATTTTTATACCCAATACGAAATCCCTGCCACAGGCAAAAAATTGAGCGATGAGCATATTGAACAGTATGTGCAAGGTGCAGAACTATTAAATCTGTTGGTAAAAATCCGTTCAAAAAACGGTAAAGCATTGCTCAATAGAATAGCACCAGATAAGGTGGTGTTTTGGCAAATGGTGGCGGAATATATCGACAAAAAAGGCATAGAACTACCCAAAAACTACAATAGAATACTTGAAAAAGTAAGACAATACACCGTAGGCGATGGAAATCAGTATGATATATTGGTGTCGGGCAAGTTTGGCACTGCCAATTCCGAAAAAATAAACGAGGTGGCTGCCGAATGGCTCATTGCACAATACAGTATGCCAACGGTTAATTTGGCACGCTTGTTTGCAAAGTACAACCAAGAAGCAGAAATGCAGGGTTGGAAACCATTAAAGCACGAAAATTCCTTGTATATGTTCTTGCATCGAGAGGAAATTAAGCCTCAATGGTATTTGGGCAAGTTTGGCGAGACTGCTTTTGTTAATAAATACGGTTATCAGATAAAAACAATACTGCCAACTATGCGAGATGCTCTATGGTATGGCGATGGTACAAAATTGAACTACTATTACCAAGATGAGAAAGGCAATATATGCACGATGGTGGTGTATGAAGTGATAGATGTTTTTAGTGAATGTTTATTAGGCTACAGCACAGGCGAAACGGAAAATTCGGCACTACAATATCCTGCTTATAAAATGGCATTGAATTTTAGTGGACAAAAACCTTATGAGATAAGATACGACAACCAGGGCGGTCATAAATTGCTAAAAAGTAGCTTTTTGGACAAATTGAGCCACTTGGGTTTTGCCTGCCGTCCGTATAACGGAAAATCAAAAACGATAGAAAGTATTTTTGGGCGACTGCAGCAAGAAGTTTTGAGCCAAGATTGGTTTTTTACTGGTCAAAATGTGAAAGCCAAAAAGATGATAAGCCAAGGCAGACGAGATATTGCTTATAAAAACAAGCAGTTTCTGCCAACTAAAGAAGAAGTGATAAAAGCGTATGAAAAACGCCGTGAAGAGTGGAATAATAGACCACATCCAAAGGAAAAATGCACCCGACTTGAACGATATTTGAACAGCTACAACCCCAAGGCACAGCCATTGGATGATTTGCAAAAAATGGAGATATTTTGGGTGCAAAAAGATAAGCACACTACCTATTATACCAGTGGTATAACCCTAACATTAGGCGATAACAAGTACGAATACGAGGTATTGACATCGGCAGGACTGCCTGATATTGAGTTTAGAAGAAAGCATATTGGCGGTAAGTTTTATATCAAGTATGATCCTATGGACCTTTCGCATATCAGATTGTATGAATTAACGCCCAAAGGTCTGCGATTTGTGGCAGGAGCAGAACCAAGAATAGAAATACACCGTGCAACACAGGATTTAGTGGTAGGAGAAAGAGCTTTATTGAACGATTTATTAGCAATTAGTCCATCAGAAGTGGCTTACAGAAAGGAGGAACAAGCCAAAAGAGAAGATGCAACAGGCGTGAGTATTTATAATGAGATTAATCCAAACTATAAAGGCACACTGAGCGGACATTTAATGAAGCCTAAGCAAGATTATAGAGGTGAAATAATGAAAGCTGAAAGCCTAATGGAGGATGAAGACGATGAAAGTGTATTTTATAACATATAAATAAAAAAAAAGAGAGTGCCTTTTAGTAGAAGACACTCCATTTAATCACCTTAAAAAAAACGAAAAGATGAACAACAAAATTATCACAAATCAGGCAAAGGAACAAATCAAGTTTTTAACAGCTGATGGAATTCGAATTGCTGGAGGACAAAATGAGTATGCCCGAAGAAATGGCATCAGCTCGGCACACATTAGCAATCTAATGAATAGCAACTGGGAAGTCATTGCTGAAAAAATGTGGAAAAAAATGGCAGATGCTTGCGGATTTAGCACAGGCGACTGGCAGATTGTGGAAACCAAGGTTTTCAAACAGTTAAATGATTTACTAAACGATGCCAAGGAAAATGCTAATGTATATGCTGTAATTGCAGAGGCAGGAGCCGGCAAAACCGTAACGACTAAGCTATTTGCTAAAGAAACGCCTAATGTATATCGCATTGAGTGTGCCGAATATTGGAACAAGAAAGCTTTTATGGTGGAATTGTTGCAGGCAATGGGCAGAAATACGGAAGGAATGACCATTTATGAGTTGATGAGAGAGATAGAAGAGGCGGTTTTGAAAGCCAACGAGCCGTTAATTATTATGGATGAAGCCGACAAATTGAGAGATGAGGTATTTTACTTTTTTATCACGATTTACAATAAGCTATATGGCAAATGTGGCTTATTCCTGTGCAGTACGAATTTCTTTGAAAAACGCATCAAAAGAGGCTTACAGTTGAATAAAAAAGGCTATCAGGAAATTTACTCACGCTTTGGCAGACGGTTTATTTTCATGCCTAAAATTAGCACTTATGATATTACAGTAGTCGCTAAAGCCAACGGTGTGGAAGATATGAGAGCGATTGAAAGCATTGTAAAAGATGCTGATGCAGACCTTAGAAGGGTGGAAAGATTGGTACACAAACATCACAAACTTTCAGAACTAAAAAATAAAGGAGGCGAAAATGAGAAATAACATCATTATTCTGATTGACATTACGGAAGAAGCCTATAACAATATGTTTTTAGACTTCGGAATGGCGTACTGCAAGCATTATGCCGGAGACGATACATTGGGTTATGAGTGCTTGGTAAGTAATCAACATTTTTGGCAGTGGTGGAAGAACCAGTATGCAACTGTTGACAAATCATTTATCAAAAAATATTCAAATACAGCACACTCAAATGAGTTCTTACAAGATAAATACATACGATTGCACGAACCGAAATACCTAAATATCTATCCATCAGATTATGTAATAAGCGCAACGTTCGGGGGTATTGTATATGGTAAAAAACAAAAAAAGGAGGAAGTATGCTAACCTTATCGCAAAAAGAGTATTACCAAAAACTTATATTAAGTGAAACTGGTGTTCTTGTAACAATTATACATGGCAAACAGGGAAAGTATGATGATGAATACAATATGGCAATTATTGAAGAGGCAATAAATTTGGTAAATAGATACTATGCGGTAGATATTCGACATCAAAACAGAAGTGTAATAAATTCAGAGGCAAGGCATTTATGTGTGTATTTAATTAAAGAACGTATAGACAATGTTGGTATTAGTGCAATTATTGCTAAAGCAATTCACAGGCATAGAACCACGATTATATGCAGTTATCAAAAGGCTAAAAACTGGGTAAATATTTATGATGATTTACGAATAAAGGTGGACAAATTAGGACAGCAATTAGATGAATTTATAACAAGAAAAAACTTTAAAAATGAGCAAACAAATTAAAACACTACGGGACCACAACGGATTTGATGTGCCTGTAACGGCAATCGGAAAGATTGACCTCAAAAAGAATCAAACCGCCATTAAAATAGCGGAAAAATTTAAAGAAATGGCAGTAAGGCTGCAAAATTTGAAAGACTTTGCCTTTGATGCTGCCGATGAAATTTATGAGCTACAGCTAAAGGCTTATGAGATTGACGGCAGAGATGTAGAGAGAATGAAAGGTAATTTTACCTTTTTTAGCTACGATAAACGCTTTAAAGTAGAAGTAAATATCGGGCAAAGATTAGAGTTTGACGATAAAATCAATTTGGCAAAGGCTGAAATTGATGAGTATTTGAAAGAAATTACCGAGGGGCAAAACAGTGATATTCTTATTATCGTAAATAATGCCTTTACGACTGTAAGAGGTAAATTAGACCCTAAGCGAATTTTGCAGTTGTTTTCTTATCAAATCAAAAATGTACGCTGGAAAAAGGCGATGGAAATATTGCAAGACAGCATCACGACCAACCACAGCAAACGCTATATAAAAGTGTCAGAAAGAGATAGCAACGGTGAGTATCAAAATATTAATGTACAATTCTCAAGCATATAATTAAATATAACGTTTTTTTTCATGTTGATGTGTGTTGGCGTTTTTTTAATTTTTTTCGCCAATGCTGGCAGCCTGTTAGTTTGGATTTCGTAAACGAAACACTGGCAAAACCTGATAATTGTATCAGCAACGAGCGTTCGAGCCGCTCACAGGCACAACCCAACCAAGAAGAGTAGCATGAAAGTAGTTATGGATACCAAAACAGTACGTGTGTAAAACCAACCGTTGGAAGCTGTGTAAGTAGATGAAGTAACAAGGTAAATGCGAATTATGACAAATGAATTGATTTTTAAAATTGGGCAGAAATTGTGGTATTTGTTGGTTTTTCAACTGCAATTTCTGTCTTTTAAATGCAATGTTATATGCCGTTTTCAAGAGAACTATTTATTGAAACAATAGAAAAAATTCGTCAGCAATATGCACATGATGTAATGTGTAGCAATAAACTGAAATACATTTTTCCTCATGCGTTCACTCCGAATTTGATGTATGAAAATCATTTGGTAATGAAACAGCTTGTTAAACTATTACAGGTTGACTTTAACGACGAACATGAACATAGTTTGATTGAATATTTCATATGGGAATTAGATTTTGGTGTCAAAAACGATAAATTAAAAGCAACAGATAAAAATGGAAAAAACATTCCATTGTCCACGCCGTCCGAACTTTATGACTGTTTGGTCAATGGCATATAACGGTTCACGGCTTGGCGTTTGTGGCGGCAATCAGGGAACATCAGCCCAAATTTAGCACAAAAGTTTAATAGTAGCACTAAGCTCAAATTATGCACGTCAGCCGCCATAACGCCAAACCGATGTTGGCAGCTGTGGTTTTTTCCGTCCGTTCGTATTTGTCTGTCAGGTTTGGTGTGTCGGCAGATTTAATTTTTTGCGAAGCGTGGAAAGATTTTTTTGTTTTTTCTGTCGTGCGTTGGAAAAAGCAAGCTCTTTTGCAAACTTTGGCTTGTGTGTCGCCTTGTGCGGTTTGCAAATGTGCTTGCTTTTAGCGTTGGTTTGTCAAAATTTCATTCGTTGTATTCGTACTGCGTTTAAGATTGCCAATAATGCTACACCTACATCGGCAAAAACGGCTTCCCACATTGTTGCCAAGCCACCTGCACCAAGTATTAAAACAATTCCTTTTACTACAAATGCCAATGTGATATTTTGCCAAACAATTTTCTTTGTCTGTTTACCGATATTGATTGCCATAGGTATTTTACTCGGCTTGTCGTCTTGTATTACTACGTCTGCTGTTTCAATGGTGGCATCGCTACCTAAACCGCCCATTGCAATACCGACATCACTTAACGCTACAACAGGTGCATCATTTACACCGTCTCCGACAAAGGCAACGGTTTCATTTTTGGCTTTGATTTCTTTTACCTTGCTTACTTTGTCTTCGGGCAACAAGTCGCCAAAAGCGTTTGCAATTCCTAATTGTTCGGCAACAAATTTCACAACCGAACTTTTGTCGCCACTCAACATTGTCGGTTTTACGTTGAGCATTTTCAGCTTGTCAATGGTATTTTGTGAGTCTTGTTTTATGCTGTCGGCAACTGTAAGATAACCTACAAATTTGTTGTCGTAAGCAACGGCAATTATGGTGTAAACAATTTTACTTACATCAACATCGTGCTGAATGTTAAACTTGTTCATCAATTTGAAATTTCCTACTAATAATTGTTTTCCGTTTACTTCGGCTTTCAGTCCGTGTCCTGCAATTTCTTCGGTGTTTTCTAATTTGATTTCATTATTTGTTTTGCCAACATATTCGTGAATGGCAGTTGCTACGGGGTGCGTACTCAATCGTTCCAAAGCGTCCACCATTTGTAGCATTTCTGTTTGATTAAATGCTTTGTCAAAAACTACTTCCTGCACTTTGAAAACGCCCTCTGTCATTGTTCCTGTTTTATCCATTACTACGTTTTGGATATTGGCAAGTACATCTAAAAAGTTACTTCCTTTAAACAAAATACCGTTTTTACTTGCTGCACCAATGCCACCGAAATAACCCAACGGAATGGAAATAACCAACGCACAAGGGCAAGAAATTACCAAGAAAACCAAAGCCCTGTACAACCAATCTGTAAACTGATAATCTGCCACAAAAAAGTAAGGAAGCAAACAAATGGCAACGGCTAACAACACTACTATTGGTGTGTAGATTTTTGCAAACTTGCGGATAAACAATTCCGTAGGTGCTTTTTGTGAAGTGGCATTTTGTACCAATTCTAAAATTTTACTCAACTTACTATCGGTGTATGCTGTGGTAACTTCTATCTGTGCAACGGTGTTTAGGTTTATCATTCCTGCCAAAACTGTTTCGCCTTTGGCTTTGGTATCGGGTTTGCTTTCGCCTGTTAAAGCTGCGGTGTTAAATGATGCTGTTTCGGATAACAAAACTCCGTCTAATCCCAATTTTTCGCCCGATTTTAATTGTATGATTTCGCCAATGTTTACGCTTTCTGCCTTTACGGTTTGGGGTTGGTTGTTTCGCAAAACGGTTACTTCATCGGGTCTTTGGTCAAGCAAAGATTTGATATTTGCTTTTGCTCTTTTTACCGCCAATGTCTGAAACACTTCGCCAACAGCATAAAACAACATTACGGCTACGCCCTCCGGATATTCGCCAATGGCAAACGCTCCGATTGTGGCAATGCTCATCAACAGAAATTCGGAAAATATCTCGCCTTTGGCAATGCTTTCAACGGCTTCTTTGATTACAGGAAACCCAACAGGAATATAAGCCACCACATACCAAACAATCCTTACCAAACCTGTAAACCATTCTGGTTTTAGGAAATTGTCTAAATAAACGGCAACAAGCAATAGCACCAATGAAATAATGCTTGGCAAAAACACTTTGAAAAGGTTGCTATCACTGTGGCTGTGGTCGTGTCCGTCATCATCGCTATGGTCGTGTTGATGCTTTTCTTTTATCAACTCTTTTGCACCTGCATTGGTGTAAATTTTTTCTTCCTGTGTGCAACAAAGCTGCTTACCTTGTACATTGTAAATATGCTTGTGATTTTTATCTGTATTTATCATTGCTTTTAATTTTTAATGATTGTGTCCTCCTGTGTTAGATAATTTGGCATTGACAAAAAATGCTCCTTTGATTACAATTTGAGCATTGGCAGGAATGTCCTGTACAAAAGTTATTGCGGTGTAGCCCATATTGGAAACGCCTTTTACAACTTCTATTTTTTCAAAATTGATGTTGCCGTTTTCTTCATTGCTGTGTTTACGGTCTTCACTTTCGTGGTTGTGTTCTTCGCTTTCTTCTTCGTGGTGTTCTTCCGCTTTTTTATCAGTAACAACAAAAATGTAGTCTTTTCCGTCTGCGTTTACAATGGCTTCATTGGGTACGGCAGGTGTTAGGGCATTGCTCAAACTCACAATTCCTGTAATGTTCATTCCGTCAATCAAACCTATTTTGTTTCCTGTAACGGTGCAATGCACGGCAATGGTTTTGCTCTCGTTTTCAAATGATGAACCAATGCTAAACACTTTTGCATCGTATTCATTAGTAGGATTATTGGTTAAGGTAAAATGAATGGTTTGCCCGATTTTCAAAAGCGGTAAATCTTTTTCAAACACTTGTAAATCCAAATGCAATGAACTGTTATCTACGATTTCGGCAACAGGCGAAGAAACATCTACATAACTGCCAATCTTTGCAAACAAATTGCTTATTGTTCCATTCAACGGACTTGTAACTACCAATGCAGATTTCAAGTTGCTGTTTGATACCGAATTTGGATTGATGCCCATTAGCTGTATTTGCTGTTGCAATGATGCTTTTCGGGTGCGAAGCGTATTGAGTTCTGCCGTTGCGTTTTGCAGATTTTTCAAAGCTCCTGCGTTTCCTGCATTGAGTTCATTTTGGCGTTGTACTTCCTGTTCTGCAAAGATGATTTTGCTACCAATGGTTAAGTAT
>ERZ724520.1460-NODE-1460-length-11800-cov-8.888889_pt1 | contig 11800 bp, 13 predicted proteins | sample MGYA00376053_ERZ724520 | MGnify/ENA primary metagenome ERZ724520 (study PRJEB28724, sample SAMN07190886) | activated sludge metagenome | isolation source: activated sludge of sewage treatment plant in Hong Hong | place: USA: Christiansburg, Virginia | collected... | reverse complement strand
GGCATTTGTTAAGAAAATATTAGCGTTAACATAATATTTTAATAATACTATTACCCCTTAAGCGGTTCTTAATAAATCAACCTCATCATCATAATTACTAAAAACTTCAATATATCACCCGAAATCCGATAACCATTTTCCCTTTTCAGAAGTTATTAAGGTGATAAAAAAACACCCAAAAATCATGTTCACTTTATTCCTTTATACATGTGCAATCTTAATCTTTCGTTTTTCAAAACTAAAACTTATTTTTATCATCTACTTTCCTTTCATATTTTGCATCTAACACACAGTCTTGCTCTGCCTTCAAAGAAAATCACACCCCAAATCAAAGACATAATTAATAATACCAAAATTGCAATGCCGGCCAATCTGATGATATAAATATTTATTAATGTAGGATAAAACTATCCCTAAGCTTTAGTATTAATTAAGGCCAAGATTAATATAATTCCAGAACAGGAACGTAAATGTTGAAATTAAAATTTAATTCAATCAATAAACCATTTAATAAAATGCTTAGATTCTTCAGCAAACGACTCGTTCAACCTTTCAGCCAAGGCGGTAAAGGACCCATCATCGGTATTGATCTTGGAACTACTAACTCATGTGTTGCCATTATGGAAGGACAAACCCCCAAAGTCATCGAAAATGCTGAGGGTGTTAGAACCACTCCCTCCGTCATCGCCTTCACCAAAGAAGGAGAAAAACTTGTCGGAGCCCCCGCTAAGAGACAAGCCATTACCAACTCTGAAAACACTGTATTTGCTACCAAAAGACTTATTGGAAGAAGATACGATGATGCTTCAGTCCAAAACGACAAGAAAAACATGCCTTACAAAATTGTCAAACACACTAACGGTGATGCTTGGGTTGAGGTTCAAGGCAAGACCTACTCCCCCTCACAAATGGGAGCCTTCGTTCTCCTCAAGATGAAGGAAACTGCCGAGAGCTATCTCGGAAAAACTGTCAGCAGAGCCGTCATTACAGTCCCTGCTTATTTCAATGACTCTCAACGTCAAGCCACCACTGATGCTGGCCAGATCGCTGGATTGAAAGTGGAAAGAATCATCAACGAGCCAACCGCTGCTGCCATGGCCTATGGTTTGGAGAAAAAATAAGACAAAACAATCGCAGTGTACGATTTGGGAGGAGGAACATTCGATATTTCTATCCTCGAAATCAGTCAAGGTGTAATCGAAGTCAAGGCTACCAACGGAGATACTTCTTGCGGTGGTGAGGATATCGATGGTATTGTCCAAAGATTTTTGCTCGAATAGTTCAAAAAGCAATCTGGTCTTGATGTTTCTAAGGACCGTACTGCCATTCAAAGATTGAGAGAAGCAGCAGAAAAAGCAAAAATTGAACTCTCCCAATCAACTCAAACTGAGGTCAACCTTCCCTTCTTGACTGCCGATGCCTCAGGACCCAAACATTTCATCTTCAAACTCACCAGAGCTAAACTCGAGGGACTTACTGACGATTTCTTGAAGAGAACTATTAAACCTTGCGAGAACTGTATTAAGGATGCCGATATCCCTAAAAATAAAATCGATGAAGTCATCCTAGTTGGTGGTATGACCCGTATGCCCAAAGTCGTCGAGCTGGTTCAAAAACTTTTCGAAAAAGTCCCCAACAAATCAGTTAACCCCGATGAGGCTGTTGCTGTCGGTGCTGCTATCCAAGGTGGCGTTCTCACTGGTAACATGAAAGACCTCTTATTGCTCGACGTTACCCCTCTTTCTCTTGGTATTGAAACTTTGGGAGGAGTCATGACCAAAATGATCCCAAGAAATACCACCATCCCCACCAAAAAATCTCAAGTTTACTCAACTGCTGCTGACAACCAAACCACTGTCACCATTAGAGTCTTCCAAGGAGAACGAGAAATGGTTGCTGACAACAAATTGCTTGGACAGTTCGACCTTTCAGGCATTCCCCCTGCCCCAAGAGGTGTTCCTCAAATCGAAGTCTCTTTCGACATTGACGCCAACGGTATCGTACACGTCAATGCTAAGGACAAAGCTACTGGAAAAGACCACACAGTTATTATCCAGAGTTCAGGAGGTCTGTCCAAGGACGACATCGAACGTATGTTGAAGGAAGCTGAAAAATTCAAAGAAGACGACAAGAAAAGACGTGAAGTCATTGACTTGAAGAACGAGGCTCACACTGCCTACGAAACTACCAAGAGACAGTTGTAAGAATTTAGAAGCAAAATCCCAACTGACGTTGCTGAGCAAATCGAAAAGGCTTTGACTGAGCTTGGAGACTTGAAAGACAAAGATCTCCAGCCATCTGACATTGATGCTGTAAAGAAAGCTATTGAGGGAGCCAGAAACGCTGCCATGAAAATCGGACAATCAATGAGCCAGTCCAACGCAGGCTCATCTTCAGGCTCAAGCGAGTCTGCCTCATCATCCTCATCTTAGAGCAAGGAGGGAGAGGAGAAGAAATGATTGACTTATGTTTATCTTATTACTCAATAATACCCAAACAACAATTATACATTCAAACATTAAACTTCTTTTTGTATTGATACTTTAACTTGTGCAAATTCTCGTGCTTTATCCGAGCAGGGGTACTCGTCTCTGTCTTTTTGAATTACCGTTTGGACTATGACACCAAATATGTGGAAAGATACGATGCTTATTAAGGCTTTTGGAAATTTTATATCTTTTTAGGCTTCACAAAGGAAGAAATTTTCGAAGGAACTACTACTTCCTTTTTTTTGCCAAACTGGATCTGCAAGTTTCTATATACTAACAAAGGTACTTAATCTTATTTTTGCAGGCATCCAGTTCCTTAATATTGATCTTTTGGACAGTTTTTGGTCCATATTCTTACTTATAAGAAGTAACATTCTTACCAGATTGAATAGTATTAAGCTTAATCTATATAGGTTTTGAACTAGGAACAGGAGTATATCCTCTATAGATCAAATAATCTCTGCCATAAGAAGTTCGAGGTAACGGCTGCATTCTCTTATCAACACTGAAAAAGCGATTTGTGTATCGGGACAACTTATAAGCATTGATATCTGGTTTTTTGTAGGACTGATGACTCTCAGATGTTTTAACCATAGACTCTATATTTTTTACTGATTGGGTCTTAGTCCTCTTGTCTTCAATCTTGCCAAAGGCAGAGTAATTATACTGCCGAGTGGGGGTTCTGGAAACTTTGGAAAAATAGTAATTTTTCATCATCTTCTTAATTCGATTTTTACTTAAGATTAAAGATTGCTTTCACACATCAACTTCTATAGCAACTCTATCTTTTTGTCCAACTCTTTTAAATTCTCATTCTAAGGATTTTCCCGGTGTTTTAATTTCCTCAAACTGTCGATCAGCTAGTTGATGGTATTGTCCGTCCGCCAATCGCTTTTTGCCTTAAACGAGTGACACTTCGAAATTCTCCTATCCAAAAAATCATCGACTTCGTTTTAGATAGAATCTAGCGAATAAAATTCTCTTTATGGAACTTTATTAGATGATTCGATATGATTGTCAATGTCTCGATTTGATAATTTTAAATTCCTTCTTGTTCCATTTAGCGAAGCCTGACTCTATTTCCCCTAAATTACGCCAACTGTCTTAGTAATTTACGGCTATCTCTTGGTGCAGCCCTTACTCTAATCTGTTTGCTTAAATTAGTCTGTGAGCTTTTAAGGATCTCTATAATTGTCATTATACTCAGTTTTCATTCTGCTACGTATATAATCTTTAATATCGAACAATTTTTTTTATTGGGGCTATTTTGACTATATCTTGGATTCGCTCAAGCTCGATTTGGAAGTCAGCATCATCGTTTTGGGTTAATATTTTTATCGGTAATTATTGCGTTTCTTGAATACGATGCGCATTCGGTCGGGTTTGAGAGAATTGCTTGACAATCTTGAGAAACTTGTTTTATTCATTTTATTAATTAGTATATAATTTTAATCAACACTATCAAATCCAACTGATTATACTCATTTGATCATAATAGGGCATAAAATTCAAAATTCAAAATATTCTTTAATTTTCTTTATTTTTTCATTATTATAAAATTTCCACGGTTAGATAATTAAAGAAAATAGCCCTCTTCTAAAAATAACATATCAATTCGAAAATACCTTTCTTTCAACTGCAAAATGAGGAGAGCGCATCCCCATTTAATATTTTAAGTAAATGCCCTAAATAAGCCAAGACATCAAGAAGTTTTGAGGATGGAAAGGGTATTGAATAGTAAGAAGAATAAGACCGAATATAAATATCAAGAGGTCACATGCTATACTTTTTCATATAATCATAACTGGTTCTATATTCCTAGATAATAAAGTCCGTACTTATAGAAAGTTGGGAGGCAGGTTTATATCGATCTCAGGGAATTACTTTCCTTTCTACTCGGCTTACAGAAACATTCTCTATATAATACGAATAGTACTGCGTATGCTTCTCTTTCTTTTTTGGTACCACCATTATGCTTTATCTTTATGTGAAGATTCATTGAAACTGAGGATGAATATATTCTGCCACAGCCTTCATAGGTGCATTCGTAAACATGAGAATTTTGTTTGGTTTCTGTTTCTATTGAAGATTGTTTTTTAATACTTGAAAGATTTTTTCTCCGAGGTTTAATCGTTATTTCTTACTAGATGGGGGGTAAGGAGGAAAAAGAGGGAACAGATCCTTTTTTGGGGCTTTAGAATTCTTTTTTCTGTATTTTCAATTTGATTTATTGATTTTCTTGTGCGAGATTTTGTATTTTTTATTTAAGTAAATCCCGCCGTTAAATAGCTTTCAAGTGGTCAACTGACAATTGTTGGTATTTCAGGTTCAACTAATGAAAAGCTAGTTGCCAGTCTATGGTTAAATCGATATTTGTGCAAAAATAGATCATTTAATAATTATTATAATCGATTGGTTTACAAATAATCAGATAAAAGAAACTGTCTAGCGATATTTTCAAAAGAACAAATTCCTCGATCCTTAATGCGATATCAAAGACTCATTTTATCCGTTTTTGGATGAATACATATTTGTCCTGTTTCAAACAGCAAAAATCAAAAATATTTACTTTGCCCTCTATTTAAAATATTTAGCTGACAGCTCATATTCAACTTTTTGTCTTTCCCTGGATGCATTAGTGGTATAAATAGCATCCGTTCCTTTCTATTTTTCGTTTTTTTAATCTTGAAATCAATCTTACTCTTTCCCAAAATTTAGTCTGTCCTGGCATTAATACTCACCAGTCCAACACAACAGGATTTCACCTCATCTTTCAAAAATTAGCTTAATTCTTTATATATTTTGCATGAAAAATTAATCGCCCAATAAACCCATCTCCTCACCCTCCAAATTCAAAACTTATCCTCAGTGCATCAACAAAAAAGAAGCAAGAATGGTCTGTCTCAATGAAGGCTGCTCGGAGTATGCCTTCTTCTGTCTACAATGCGAGGATTAATCATGCGAACGAACTCATCAACATTAAAACAAAGCTGATAAATTTGTGGCGATCAGTTTCAAATAGTTTGTTAGAAGAGTACTCAAGGATAAAAAACCAGTTTAGTAGCTTTAAACGGCACTGAACACGTACCGCGAGACTTTGTAGAGGTTGAAGACAGATATAAATGAATTTGTAGAAAAATAACTCAACAGCCTTACTGACATTTATAACAGAGCTTGTGAAGTACCAGAAGATATCTTTCCTACTATTAAAAAACTTAAAGAAGAGCAGTACCTAGGCCTATTGGGCAAATAAATGGACTATCTCTGGAAAAATTGTGGAGAATCGCAAGAGAGCATTCGATTGCAGCATGAAACTGCTGATTTTATCAAAATAAAGTAAGAATAACTGAAGGCGATAAGCGAGCATTTCTAAAATTTGAATAAAATGGATATTGACAAGATTGAAGACAGTGGTCAAAATACCTTACAAAAGGATACGATTTAGCCAAAGGGGCGAGGCAATGCTCCTTCTCCAGCTCTGAGCACAAATTCAAAAAATATAAAGGGCGATCTAGCTGGTTCCAAAAAATGATATTTATTAATCTTTCTCTTATTCTGGATATTAAACTCAAATAATTGAAGTTGAGAATTTTGTTTGAGTTTGGGTTGACTGATGATAATTTACGTGTTAGTTGTTGTTTAAACTGTCCATTTAATTAGATATTTATATAATTGGAAGGTCGTAAGTGAGAGATGGAAGAGTTCTTTACCGAAATATAAAGTCAGCCACAAACTCAGTTTGAGTACAACCCTCCTCAATAGCCTCAATAGACCTTTTAATTTGGCGAAGCACCCATCACTACATCCAGTAACTCCTATCTTAAATAGCTGAAAACATACAACCCAGCTACGAGTTCAACAATTACAGTTCACAAATCCAAACTAATGAACCTAATGAAGATAATGAAAATGAATTTAATGATTTCGAGGAAGATTAGGTTACACGCAAAATCAAATAATAATAGCAAAGGATTCAAACCTTGCTCGCTGATAAAAGCGTAACTCACACCCTACTCAGCAAAAAGAATGGGAGGAAAAACAAAAAAGACAGCAAGAAGGACGCAAACAACTAGAAGACTACAAAACAAAAAAGGAACAGGAAAAAGTGGACAGAGCTGCAGACAATATCAAAAAAGAAACAGAAAATCGAGAAGAATACGCCAAACTCAATGTGGCTGCGGGCTGGAAAAAAGTGGTCAGTAATATTAACGTACGCCAAGGAGAGAGGAAAGGTACAAAGGACATCAACAGAATGAGAGAGGCAATCTTGCATAAAAAAGAAGATGATAGCTCTTGAAAAACATTTGTATTTTAACAAATTCCTATAGTAAACAACTACTTCAATCATATTAAACTTTAATATTCAAGATCTATATCTAAAAATAGATATCTAATTTGAGGCTAACAAAAATAAAAAGTTTACTGTTGAGTTTTCTTCATCTTTTAACCGAAAATAGCTTTCCAAAATCTAGATTACAGTTACGAAATTCTTCAAATTTCCATCACCCTTTGAAGAAAAAATACCGTATTAGCTATACAAATGTCACATTGGTTTCTAAAACTGCGAAAAATGGATTTTGAATGTGAAGATGTTCGGATCATTTCATCTGAGACAGCAGGCCTCAAGCAAACAGCAAGCACAGCAAGCAGCTCCTAAGCATGCACAACAATCTTCGGCTCCGACCCCTTGCTGTTGATGACCATAAGCATAACCGGGTTGCTGACCATATGTTCCATATCCGGGTCCATATCCTGGCTGTCCGTATGGTTGTTTGTAAGGCCCATTATTATACCCTGCTCCTCCTCCGCCGTAGACTCCTTGACCTCCCATTCCTCCCTGTCCGTAGCCGTATCCGCCATTGTTCTTAATGCTGCAAATCGTACATAGGGGTTGTTATAGGGGCTGTTCATTAATTATTATGCAATTGAATAAGGAGTCCAGTATTTATCCTATCCGTTTCAAAATCTACGACTATCTAACACCTACATCACCAAGTTATCTGAATTCTTTCTCGAAAAATCAGAACAATATCATTGCTTCTATGTGATACAAAAAATTGACATTTTGACAGCTGGCTTTCAGTTTTTTCAGCCGAATAAAAATATATAAGTTTTATGAATTATCCGAAACAGCTACTCAATCAACATAAAACCATAGAGATCAAAATCGAGATCCTAGACAAATATAACAAAGTCCACAACAACACCTTGCACACACTTCACAACAAAATTACCCACATTTTTAACATTTACGACAATTACAATTTGAAGAGGATTCATTCGTATTGTAAACAAAATTTGAATTGGGTTTACCATATTAAGAAAACTTTGCATTTCTATCATTCTATCTCATTACTGGCTTTTGAGAGCTATTTTAAAGGATTTTAGTATAAATTTATGGAATTCCGATAGAAGCTTTCGTCTATGGACGGTTGCCCGAGCCAATTGGTTATTTTTTATCAATATTTAAATTTTGAGCGCTACTTTGATTCTATAAAGACAGGTTTTGTTTCGTTTTATTAGTTGTGCCGTATCCACCATCATTCTAAATGTTTTGTAGTTTACATACAGTCTTTTATTGTTTTTACTCATTTGATCTCAGATAATTCTACTCAAATTTTAATTATAAACCAAAATTTTGATCCATGATATCGAAAAATTCAGCACAGAGCAATTGTCATTTAGCAATAGTTTACAAACAGAAGTATCTTTGCATTTTTACATTATTAAACTTTCCGTAAAGCACATTTATATTTTTTTCATTTGGTTTTACATCTTTAAGAATAAATTCGTTTCAAAGACGAACAAAATAGTATATGAATCACAAACTTCGAAATTTAATCATTGCGGTAAAATTCTATTAGTTTAGTCAACTTAGTATGCATATATTAATATTTATATCTTCTGAAGTCTCTAAAAAATTAAACCTTCTTTACTACATCAATAACCAAGGCAATATATTAAGTCCATTATTTTTGATATTTTTAATCTGTATCTTTCATAAAACACTGATAAAAATTAGTAAAAAGCATGTGATATTTGCTAATCACTATGGTTTTTTCCCTAAAATCGAAAGATATTGAGTTGAATGCAGAGATATTAAATAAAAAGGCTGCTATCACCATTTAATAAATAATGAATATCACGAGAAAGTTAATTCTCGGAACCTTCGCTACGGCGTTGGCTTATAAACAAGCCGATGAAAGCGAACAGTGCTTCATATACAGAGACGACATTGGAGCCCATTGGGGTATCAAGGGTTATGAAGAGATGGTCACTTAAGTCGGCACTCATCACGGACACCTCAGTTGGCCTCAGTTCAGAGCTTGGGGTGCTTATGACTCAGGAAGCGTTAGAAGAGGTACATACTTATTGCATTTTCCGAACACGGAAACTTTCTTACCATTCTTTAAATTATTCAGGTTTCCAAGTTTTCTCCAAAAACTGCGCTAACTGCCACGGAATGATGGGTAAAAAATACGATTTACTGCTCGACAAAGTGTACGAACAACTCGAATTGTCAACTTGGGTTGCTTAGCATTTCACAATCCACCCCGCTCACCACCATTATAAACAGCATTACTATCAGGAATGGGACGAGAGAGACAGGTAAATTTGAAATTAAAACAGATATATCCACGATCACATTTACGCTCCTTACTTCTCCCAAGATCAGGCTAAAAATGCCAACGGAGGTGTTTGGCCCACTGATTTCACCAAAATCAGACTTAGACCCGGAGGAATCAACTACATCTATAACATTATGACTGGCTACCACTTCAAACCTCCATATGGCCTCGAAGTACCCAAAGGAAAATACTTCAATCCGTATTAATTAGCTCATTTAGATATTTCGATCACATGATCATCGGTATGCCAAGACAACTCAAGGACGGACTTATCGATTTCGAAGACGGAACACCCGCCTCCACCCCCCAAATGGCCAACGACGTGTCGAACTTCATCTTTTTCATGCAAAGAAGAGCAGGTTGGAGAAGAAACGACAAAAAAGCAAGACAAACTATGGTCTTCTTCGGTATTCTGTTACTGCTTCCCATTAAATACTTAAAAACTCAGGCCTATTTCAGAAGTTTACTCTGTACGAGAACGGAAGTGTATGCAGTTAGAGATAGTTTGGGATACAAGCATTGGAAGACAGGAATGCGTTCTATCAAGGCTCCCCACTACAGAGGTGCTTACTGGACGTGATGTTATAACTTAAAGAAACCCTTTAACATTTTTAGAGGTTAGTAAAAATTTAAAAGGAAATTTATCATTTTGTAATATTGTTGACTATCCGATGAATATGAATTGATTGTTTGAGAATTACACAATATATAAATCTCATCAACTTATGGAGGTAACTATAATTAAATGTAGGGAGCAAAGGTAGTTGCTGAATTCAAGGTTGTTTTGATCGGAGACGGAGGTGTTGGCAAAACCACTTTTGTCAAAAGACACATAACTGGAGAGTTCGAAAAGAAATATATTGCCACTCAAGGAGTAGAAGTCAGTTCGATCACTTTCTACACCAACCATGGACCCATCAAGCTCTCACTTTGGGACACTGCTGGACAAGAAAAACTTGGTGGTCTCAGATAAGGTTACTACATTGGCGCCAATGCCGCCATCATCATGTTCGATGTTACCACCAGAATCACCTACAAAAATGTCCCCAAATGGTACAAAGACCTCACCAGAATCTGTGACAACATCCCCATTGTCTTAGTTGGCAACAAAGTCGATCAAAAGGACAGAAAAGTCAAGGCCCGCCAAATCACCTTCCACAGAAAGCGCAATTTGCAATACTTCGACATCTCAGCCAAATCGAACTATCAATATGAAAAGCCATTCTTGTGGATTCTCAGAACTCTTACCGGAGATCCCAACTTATACTTGGTTGAGGCACTTGCCCTCAAACCCCAGGAAATCGCCATGGATCAAAGTCAAATCGAAGAATTAGCAAAAGAGTGGCACGCTGCTGATCAAGCCGTCATTCCTGATGATGAAGATGAGGACTTTAAATGATTCGTAGCATTTGTATTAATAAATGTCATCTATTTAATAATTTAGACTCAAGAAATGAAGTTTTACTAGTAATAAAAAATCATATTCTCTTTATCCTTTCCATATACCTAAAATTAGCTTTCATTTGAAACTATTTTATTGTTTATTTCATTAGACTACTATTTTTTCTATTTATTTTGTTTTTACTTTAAGACTCCATTATCTTATTACCCTACCTAAAGGACATTTCTTCAAGGTACCCTTTTTTAGTTAATTTTTATTCTAATTTTTTCGCGTACATCTAGGAAAACGAAATTCTATTTCTTGACATCATTTTTGTTTCTTTCTTCTCAGAATTCGCTTCTGTCATCTAATTAAACGATAAAATCCGCTTTTTATTCTACATTACTCTTTTTTCAATCGCTCGTGATTTTTCAATTAATTTTACTGTGTCTGCTATCTTTACTTATCTCGTTTTCTATATCTATCAATAGGTACTCTCTTTGCATCGATTTAATTAAGTTTCTCTACATATTGATGCAAATTTTTTATTTCCTTTGTCTTCTAAAGGCTATCTCTTTTCGCCTGCTTGTTCCTTATCTCTTTGTCACTCACTTTTAGAACTCTTGGTATCACCTTTTTTCTTGTTTATATCACAGCAAAGCTTTCATATTTGGTTGTTGTCTCCCCAAAATATTTTGTATTATTGTTTGAGATAACACTAGTTGAGCTGATTTGTGATATGCTACGTTCACTCTATTTCTTTTTTAAGTATTTTTCCATGCTTTTTGTATACTATTGTGACTTTTGAAAAGCATCATCGACACATGTTTTCTCCATAGATTTGATATGGGAAAGAGTTGTTTATCTAAATTTTAAACGTGTTTTAGAATGATTGCTTTTGGTCATCATCATTTTTTAAAGATTACTTTGAGATTGCTTCATTTTTTACTCAATTTTGTCTCGAAGGGTACTTCTCATAACTTACTCCTCGTTTTAGATTGTCTTTCGCTTTTATCGAGCTTTATAGAGCTTCAAATTTTTGACTCTCAAATTCTTCTTAACAACTTTATTAAACTCCAAATCTACCTTGAATCTAATGCTATATTTTGTCTGTCAACTGACTAAATTCATCCTTCAAGCTCGGAGAATGGACTAACTTATGACTATCTTACATGACTCTGTATTCAATCTTTTGGCGTAGAATTGTTGATTAATATGAGATTTCTCGTGGACTTTTTGCATTAATATTTTATTAATTGTAATATTGCGATTGGACGAAAGGGGTTGGGGTTGGGGTTGGG
>ERZ724520.1459-NODE-1459-length-11802-cov-5.198263_pt1 | contig 11802 bp, 10 predicted proteins | sample MGYA00376053_ERZ724520 | MGnify/ENA primary metagenome ERZ724520 (study PRJEB28724, sample SAMN07190886) | activated sludge metagenome | isolation source: activated sludge of sewage treatment plant in Hong Hong | place: USA: Christiansburg, Virginia | collected... | reverse complement strand
ATATTAAAGGTAATACTATGTTTACTATCGAAAAAAATAATAAGAAAACAATTAGAGCTTGGACCTTTTACGATTGGGCCAATTCTGTTTTTCCATTGGTAATTACCTCTGCTATTTTCCCTAATTTTTATGATGCGGTTACTGTTACGAGAGATGAAGTAACAAAACAAGTAATTAATAATGATGTGTTTTTCATGGGATTTAAGTTTGAAAACCATGTGTTATACGATTATATGTATGCCTTTGCTTTAATGATTGTGGTTTTACTTTCTCCATTATTAAGTGGTGTAGCCGATTATTTAGGTAATAAAAAGTTTTTCTTAAAACTATTTTGTTACATAGGTAGTTTTTCTTGCATGGGTTTGTACTTTTTTAATAAAGAACATCTTTCGCTTAGTTTTATTCCTTTTATTACTGCTACCATTGGTTTTTGGGGAAGTTTGGTTTACTATAATTCGTATTTACCGCAAATTGCAACTCCTAAACTACAAGATAAAGTAAGTGCGCATGGCTTTGCCTTAGGCTATTTAGGCAGTTCTTTGCTATTAATTATTTGTTTGATTAGCATTATGGTATTTCATGTACCCGCAAAATTTAGTTTTTTATTTGTTGGTATTTGGTGGATGGGTTTTGCACAGTATACCTTTAAAAATTTGCCTAAAAAGTCGCATAACCACGAAACGAGTAATAGAAAAAGGTTGCTGTATAAAGGCTTTACCGAACTTGCAAAAGTATATGCTCAAGTAAAATTAATGCCTGAGTTAAAACGCTTTTTAACAAGTTATTTCTTCTATAATATGGGCGTTCAAACTATAATGGTTGTGGCTGTTTTATTTGCTCGTAATGAAATAGATTGGGGACAAGGTGAAGAAGCAGAAAAAGCAAAAACTACTTCGTTAATAGTAAGTATTTTAATTATACAATTTGTAGGCATATTAGGTTCGTTTTTATTTTCATGGATGACAAGGCAAATAGGAAATATTAAAACATTAATTGTAACTATCATTATTTGGATTTTAATTTGTGTGTTTTCATACAGTATTGTAAAAACTCCTTTCCACTTTTATATTGTAGCATTTTGGGTTGGTTTAGTAATGGGTGGTGTACAGGCAATTTCACGCAGTACCTACAGTAAATATTTACCAGAAACAGAAGACCATACAAGCTTTTTTAGTTTTTATGATGTTATGGAAAAAATTGGAATGATAATAGGAACTATTTCTTTTGGACTGATTAGTCAATTAATGGGTGGTATGCGTAACTCAATATTATCGTTAATTATATTCTTTATTATTGGAATGATAGTAATTATACCACTCATAAAATCTAAAAAAGAAACGGTTGCTTAAAACAAGCATTCTATTGAAACTAATTTCAATACCTATTACTATTTAAATACTTTAAGCATGACAAAGCAATTACACCCCTGTTTATGGTTTAACGGAAACGCACGTGCAGCTGCCGATTTTTATTGCAGTATTTTTCCAAATTCAAAGTTAATTAGCGATTCGGGATTGGTAGTATATTTTGAATTGAATGGACAGCTTTTTATGGGCTTAAATGGTGGAGATAAGTTTAAGTTTAACGAGGCAGTTTCATTTGTAATAACTTGTAGCGATCAAGCAGAAATAGACCATTACTGGTATAAGCTAATTGCAGATGGTGGAAATGAAAGTATGTGTGGATGGTGTAAAGATAAGTTTGGTGTATCTTGGCAGGTTGTTCCTAGTGTGTTGGGAGAATTAATGTCGAACCCCGAAAAAGGCCAAAAAGTAATTGAAGCATTTTTAAAAATGAAAAAGTTTGATATTGAAACTTTGAAAAATGTATAACAAATATTTTATTGTATTCTAAGAAAACTTTTTGCTACAAAAAGTAAAAACATTAGTCTACAATAAATTTGGAATTGTATAAGCTTTTTCCATTTTGGTTTAAAATAGAAATAATATAAATTCCTGTTGCATAGCTCGAAACATCAATATTAATAGTCTTGTTAAAGCTTGTGCCTTTATAAATTTCTTTTCCTAAAACATCTACTATCGAGATTTTCAAATTTTCAATAACATTGGTATTTATGTTAACTGTAATAAAATCATGTGAAGGATTAGGGTAAATAGATGCATCAATACTGTTTTGTAATTCATTTATTCCAACCCCATTTACATTTGTTGAATTGTAAAATGTAAGACCACCTGCATAATTTCCTATAAATAAATCGCGTTTACCATCACTTGTTATGTCTTCATAAAATGGTGAGCAACGCACTCCTTCGTTTATTTTAAAAAGGTTTGTATCAACTCTATTAAAGTTACCAGCTAAGTTGCCATCTATATTATTGTAGTAATATAAATTACCAAATTCGCTACCTACTATTAAATTGGTTACTCCAAAATCGTCGTATAGAAAAGGCGTACTATAACCACTTATAGCACTTCCAATTTTTACATTTACATTACCCAGTGCACTTGTAATTAACGTAAACGAAGGACTTGTAACTGTTCCAATATTTTTATAGTAGGATAATTTACCATTAATATTTCCTATTATTAAATCTAGCTTACCATTTTTATCTAAATCATATAATTGTGGATAAGCATATGAACCTACATCTATTCCTTGATAAAACGTAATTGGTGGAGTAATAAACATTGCTGTACCACTTGCACTACCAGTATTTACAAAATATGCAAGTTGTCCGTTGTTTTGCCCAATAATTAAATCTTTATCGCCATCTCCATCAATATCGCCAAAGGTAGGAGCAACACAAAATAAATTGTATGCTGAAATACCTTGGTAATCTCTTGTTATTAATGAGAAAGATGGACTAGTAGAAGTTCCAATGTTACGGTAATGTGCTAGTTTAGAAACGTTAGTTGATCCATTATAATAACCTACATTTCCAATAATTAAATCTTTTTTCCCATCAGCATCAGCGTCAAACAAAACAGGGTAGGAACCTTCACCAAGTTCTATCATCCCATCTTGTAAAAAGTTTTTTTTCTGAAAACTAAAATTTACGGTTGGTGTAGTTGATACATTTTTATAATACCAAACACTTTGGTAGTTTTCGGCACCAGCAACAGTATTAGGACTTGCCAATAAATCTTTAAAGCTATCATTATCTACATCAAGGTAATATGTACAAGGATAGGAATTTATTTTAATGCGGTTAATGCTCGATTTTAAAGGGTAATTTGGGTATAATTTAGTAGTATCTGAAATATGAGCATTGCTTGAACTTCCTGTGTTTTCAACATAACTAACATCGCTACAAGCAACATCTCCCAATATTGCATCTTGGTCACCATCACCATCTCTATCAAAACACATTATACAAGAGCCTGCATGCAATACTTTTGCAGTTTCGCTGTTAATTATTGATTGATACATTTTTGGATAAGGGCATTGTTCTAAATAAACCGTACAGGTATTTTCTTGAATATCGCCCCAACAATCGTCTGCTAATTCATATTTTAAACTATCAGGTACGCCATACAATTCCATACTTTTGTTTTTATGGTATTCCATTTTAATTCCAAAAACAGAGTAGGTAAGTATGTCAAGGTCACCATCACCATCAATATCTGCTAAGCCTGGCAATGCAATGGAATTACAATAAATGTTTGACATATTGGGTAAGCCTCCAGGATTGTAATTACTAAACAGTATATTTTTGGCCAGTGTAAAATTTAAACTTGTACCGGTGCTAGTGTTTTTAAATACTTTTATTCCACCTATTGTATAAGTGAATAAATCAACTTTGTTGTCATTATTATAATCAAGAAACAGAGCCCAATCTTCAACTTTAGGAATTTGTTTTTCATATTCAGGAGCATGTTTGTATTTTGCATGACCAACAGTTCCAACATTTAAATAAGCTCTTAATTTCCCATAACCACTAGGACTCATTTTATCAAATGTAACAATGTCTTTTTTGCCATCACTATTTAAATCAATAGCAGAAAAGTTGCTAAAGTTAATTCCTCCAGCCCAAGGATTATCTAATCGTGTGCCTGTTTCAAATACAGGAATTGTATCTCTATAAACCAACGTTTGAGATTTAGCGGTAGAGCTAAAAAGTATGACAATAAAAATTAATTTGCTGAAATTCCTCATATATCAAAAATACAAAATAATTAGGCATTATTTTTATAAATGTCAATATTACAATCATTCTGAATTTGATTCAGAATCTCGAAATGAGCAAAATAATTCTATTTAGAGATGCTATATTAATTTCAACTTGACGATTTAGTAGATTTGAAAGAGCAGCATGGTTGCAAATGCTTATGCATAGCAAAAGGTTCTTTTATTCGATGTAGTAAAATTTAGTTTTTCTTTGTGTCTGTTCGTTTGTATCCAAGCTTCTTTAACTCCTTCTTTGTTAAACTATTTATGTAATTCGGGCAAGTTAATAAAAATGTCATATAAATTCTCTTGTTTTCACCCACATTTATTCCTGTCATTGTTGAAGTTTGGCAACTGTTTCTGAAAACAGATACTGAATACTTGCCAATCTCAGTTTCAATATCCACAATACCTTGCTGGTTAGTTGTTAAAATATGTTTTATAGTGTCATTAAGAGTAATTACTACATTTGTATTTTTACAAATATTATCGGTGTCACCTTTTGTTTTTTCTTTTATTAATATTTTAAGTCCCTGTTTTGGTGTCTGTCCAAAACCAAATGTAGAAATTAGAAGTGTCGAAATTATAATGTATTTTATCATTTTCAATTTTTGTCAGCTAATTACCAAACTTAATTTACTGCGGTGTATTTTTAGGGTCTAACAAATCGTAAAATTCATTTAATTTAGGAAGAATAATAATTCTTGTTCTTCTGTTGGCAGCTTTGTTAGCATCAGTATCATTAGGGAAAAGAGCATTGTATTCTGAGCGACCAGCTGCAATTAAACGGTTTGGATTAATTTTAAATTCTGCTTGTAACATTCTAACTACTGACGTTGAACGACGTACACTTAAATCCCAATTATCTTTATTACAAGAACTTTTAATTGGATCAGAATCGGTGTAACCTTCAACCATTACTTCTAATTCGGGACGAGATTCAATGATTTTTGCAATTTTAGCTAACACTTCATTTGCTTTTGGCGATAAATCTGAACTTCCTTTTTTAAATAATACCGCATCAGATAAATTTACAAATACTACTGTTTTATCAACTTTAATATCTACATCTTTATCATCTAATCCATCTTTTAAAACACCTTTTAAATTTACAGCAAGTGCAAGGTTTAACGAATCTGCTTTAGATTTTGCAGCTTGTAATAATAAAATATATTTGTCTTTGCGCTCAAGTTGTGATAATGTTTCTTTTATATTATCGTTTGCTGCTTGCGTTAATACTGTCAAATCACCTACAGTTGTTAATTGTTTGTCTCTAATTTTTTTACAATCAGCTAATTGAGTTTTTAAGTCAGTTATTAATTCCTCTTTACCAGCTAAAGCAATATTTAATTGATTATTATCTGATTTTATGCGGGCAGCAGAGTTTTCGCATTCATTTACTTTTTGTTGAGCCGTTTGTAATTCAGTTTGAAGTGCTGTATACTTTTTTTTGCTAACAATACAAGATGTATTTATGGTTGCAATGCTTGCTGCTAAAAGAGTCGTTTTAATTAAATTCATGGGTTTATTTTTTTACAAAGTTATGTATAAATTTTTTAATCAATTTTTATAGCTATTTATTAGCCCTCAATACTTACAGATACCTTATCTACTGGGCCATTCATGGGAGGAAGTAGTTTTATAATAGTAACTTTTGTTTTAATTAAATTAGGAAATGTTTTTATTACATTGTTGTAAATTCTTTGGCAAACGTGTTCAATTAATTTTGATGGAACCGCCATTTCTTTTTTGCAAATTTCAAATACAGTGCAGTAATCTATGGTTTGAGTTAAGTCATCAGTTTTAGCTGATTCAGAAAAATCGTATTCCATATTTACATTTACAATGTATTCGCCTCCAATTTTTGTTTCTTCTGGTAAACAGCCATGGTAGGCATACAATTTTATTCCTTCTACATTAATTGTTCTTGTCATTATGAAATAGTTCTTTATTTATATTGAAATTTCGCCTACTAAATTACTTTCGAGTAGTGCTTTTGTTTTTTGTGGAGATAAATTTTGCCCTAATACAAACATTAATTTTGCAACTGCACTTTCAAATGTAATATCTTCACCACTTATAACTCCAATTTTTTTTAATTGACTACTAGTTTCGTACATGCCTTGTATTACTCGCCCTTCTGGGCATTGTGTTACGTTGTAAATTAAAATTCCATTAGCAATTGCATTTTTTAATGCATCAATAAACCAATCTTGTGTGCATGCATTTCCCGCTCCGAATGTTTCTAGTACAACACCTTTAATATTTGGCATTGATAAAATTGCATTCGTGATTTTTTTGCTTATACCGGGAAATAATTTCAACACAACAATATCGTTATTTAATTGCGTTTGAATTTTAAATTGCTTTTTGCTTGGCTTTAAAAAATAATTTTTATTATAGTCTATGTTAACGCCAGCCTCTGCTAATGCAGGATAATTAGGTGATTTAAAAGCATCGAAGTGCGCAGAGTTGTATTTTATAGTTCTATTTCCACGGTGTAATTTATATTCGAAATACACGCATACTTCTGTTACAATAGGTTTGTTATTTATTTTAGCAGCAGCAATTTCAATGGCAGTAATTAAATTTTCTTTACCATCAGTTCTAATCATACCAATTGGTAATTGAGAACCCGTTAAAATAACTGGTTTGGCTAAGTTTTGTAACATAAAACTTAAGGCGCTTGCAGTAAACGCCATAGTATCTGAACCATGTAAAACAACAAAGCCATCGTATAAATGGTAATTTGATTGAATAATTTCAGCTAATTTGATCCAAATATCAGGATTCATATTAGAGGAATCAATGGGCTTTTCAAATGATAAGGAAGATAATTCGATATCAAATTTTTGAAGCTCGGGAATTTGTTTGTTGAGTGCTTTAAAATTAAACGGCTTTAACACACCCGTTTTAGGGTCTTGCATCATACCAATGGTGCCACCAGTATATATTAATAAAACGGAAGGTTTTTGCATAATAGGTGTATATAAAAAAAAGACACAAGCTTAAAGACTAATGGTCTTTTTACTTGTGTCTTTTTAAATCATTTATTTAAAAAATTAGAAAGGTAAATCGTCGTTATCAGCTACACTAGAATTAAATACTGGAGCAGAACTAGATTGTTGCATTTGACCATTATTTTGAGCTGGTGCAGATGATGTTGCTCCAACTTTTTCGATACGCCAAGCTTCTAATGTATTAAAATATTTAATTCCTTGTGGACCATTCCATTCTCTACCACGTAAATTAAATTGTACTTTAATTTCTTCACCTACGTTAAAAGTATCTAATAAACTGCATTTATCTTGCGTTATTTGAAAACTTACGTGTTGTGGGTATGGTGTACTTAAATCTGTTGATAAAATAAAATCTCTTTTTTGAAATTTTTCACTCACTTTTTGTGTGTCATACTTTAATTTTAATTGACCTGTTACTTCCATTGCTATATATATGTTTATTGGTTACTATGCTAATAAACAAATTTATAAAATTTAGGTGTGAATTTTCAAAAAACTTAATCACAAAAAACACAAACTTTTAACAATTTAACTATATTTATTTTAACAAATTAAACCTGAACCAATTTTAGCAGTCTTAAAGCTATGTCAAATACCCCCTTAAACCATATTTTTCATTTATTTAGTCGTTTAGGCTTTGGAATTACTTATTCCGAAGCTAAGTTGCTTTCTCAAAAAAGCCTAAATGAAATAGTAAGTTCTCTTTTTGTTACCTCAATTTCTGCTCAGCCCTTAACTAATATTAAACTTAATGATATTCCATTGGCAAAAGACAATATGAGTGGTGGATTAAATAAGAAAGATTTGCAAAAGTTAATTACAGCAAAATCAATAGAATTAAATATTAGTTGGATTAAGAAGTTGTTAAGTACAGAATCTGTTTTATTAGAAAAACAAACACTTTTTTGGCATAACCATTTTGCTTGCCGTATAAGAAACCCATATTTAATGCAGGAATTAAACAATATTCATCGCAAGTTTGCATTTGGTAGTTTTAGAGATATGTTGGTTGAGGTAAGTAAAAGTCCTGCAATGATTTTGTATTTAAATAATCAACAAAATAAAAAAGAACATCCAAATGAAAATTTTGCTAGAGAAGTAATGGAACTTTTTACTTTAGGGAGAGGAAATTACACAGAGCAAGATATTAAAGAAGCAGCTAGAGCTTTTACGGGTTGGAGTTGCGATAAAGCTCAAGGTAAGTTTGAATTTAAAGCTAAACAACATGATAATGGTACAAAACAATTATTTAATAGAAATGGCAATTTTGGAGGAGAAGATGTTATAAATATGCTAATTAGTAACAAGCAAACGGCTTACTTTATAACAAAAAAAATATATAAATATTATGTAAACGAAACAGTGAATGAGGAGCGTGTTAAGCAATTAGCTGATTATTATTATCAAAATCAATATAATACTGGCGCACTCATAAAGAAAATTGTTTCGAGTTCGTGGTTTTATGATGCTGAAAATTGTGGTTGTAATATTAAATCACCTATTGATTATTTGATTGGCTTATCAAAACAATTTTCGGTGAATTATACAAACTATAAAGTTTTTATTCAATTGCAACGGGCCTTAGGAATGATTTTATTTTCACCTCCAAATGTAGCTGGTTGGCCGGGAGGTAAAGCATTTATTGATAATTCAACGTTATTGCTTAGAATGAAGTTGCCTTCGGTTATTTTAAATAATGGTGAATTAGAAGTGCCTGAAAGAATTGATGATCCAGATGATGTGGGAAAGGATGATATAAGTATAAATAAAAAAAATGGATACCGAAGTTAATTGGACAAAAATGAGTGATGAACATAAAAATTTAACTTTTGATAATTTGTTAGACGTGTTTTTATTAAAACATCCTTCTAAAAAAATAATTGATTCAATTAAAAATGACTCAACTTTAAGTACAAAAGAAATGATTTTAAAAATTGTTTCATTACCAGAATATAATTTATCGTAATATGGACAGAAGGCAATTTATAATAAACAGTTCATTAGCCAGTGGTTGGGCATTGTTACCAGGATTTTTAAAGCCGTTGGAAAAGCTTGGTAAAAATTCTTCTCAAAAAAACTTGGTAATTATTCAATTTAGTGGAGGTAATGATTGGCTAAATACAATTGTTCCTTTTAAGAATGATTTATATTATAAAAACCGAAAACATATTGGTTTAACAAAAGATAATGTAACATTACTTGATAAGGATTTAGCAATTAATAATCAAATGCTTCCGCTTAAAGAGTTTTTTGATAGTGGTGAATTTGCAATTGTTAATAGTGTTGGTTACCCAAATCCAGATCGTTCACATTTTAGAAGTATGGATATTTGGCAAACAGGCTCCAGTAGTACTGAAGTGTTGCAAACTGGCTGGTTAGGTAGGTATTTAGACAGTTATTGTAAAAATAGCTATGATGCTATTGAAGTGGATAATTATTTATCGTTAGCTCTAAAAGGCAAAAGCATCAATGGTTTGGCAATTAAAAATGTTAATGAATTATATAAAGAAATAAAAACGCCTTACTTTAATGATTTGGTAAATGCTAGTAATCTTAAAGAATTAAATGAAGACAATCAAGGTTATTTGTATAAAACTCTTATTGAAACTAATAGTAGCGTAAATTATGTTTATGAAAAAAATAAACTATTCGCTAATACTGCAAGCTATCCTGATACAGAAATTGGTAAACAATTAAGAAACATTGCTAATTTTATTAATAGTGGTTTAACAACAAAAGTGTATTATGTTAACTTACCTGGGTTTGATACACATGTAGGTCAAGTAATAAAACAAAATAAGTTATTGGCTACATACGCAGAAGCCGTTAATGCGTTTATAAAAAATTTAAAAGTCATAAATAAATGGGATGATACATTGATTTTTACATTTAGCGAATTTGGTAGACGTGTTGAAGAAAACGCTAGTGCAGGAACCGATCATGGCACTGCTGGTAATGTTTTATTATTTGGTAAAAATTTGAAAAAGAAAGGAATTGTGAACCAAGCTCCTAACTTAGAAAATTTGGATAATGGTGATTTAAAATACTCAGTTGATTTTAGAAGTATTTACAAAAATATTCTTGAAAATTGGTTGAATGCTGACGCAAATAAAATTATAACTGGCGATGTAAGTCCATTTATAATTGTATAATTTTTAAGAATAATCTGCGTTAAGGATTGCAGTGGAAATCCTTTTTGAGGAACGAAAAAAGATTGTAATGGAAAGCCTGACCCGCAGGGTAACGCCCAAATAATTTAAGTATGCCTTACCCACAGATTAATGCCATAATATTATAAAAGGTTTTTAAATTTTTGCAAATGCTGAATCCATGGTAGTTCAGTTTTAGAGGGTTTTAATGATATTAAAAGCAGGATATTCTTTTTATTTTTCTTTTGCCATTCGTTACTATTTGGTTTCATACAACATAAAATGGAAATTTGTTTAGCGTATTCTACATCAGCCGAATTCAAATTATGTTTTTTTAATTCTAAATTTTTGGATAGTAATTTAAAGGATGAATCGAGTGCTTTTTTTCGATTTCCTTCAAATTTTGTATTTATATAGTTTGTAATACTTTTACTTATTTCTTCCGCATCATAATTTGGATAACTGCTTTCGGAAATTTGTAGAGCAATATTACTTTTTGTGAATTTTTTTAATGTTGCATCAGAGCTTTTATGTTTGGGATTAATTGTTTTTTGTTCTAGTTCAAAAAGGGCTAGCTCTTGTAGTTTTTTATTTTCTGGTCTAAATCCAAATTTATAGTAAAACCAAAAGGCTCCAGTTTTAATAGCCTCACTATTGTGTAATCCAAATTGGTAAGGTTTTACTACAAAACGTTGCACCGAAAAATGTTGGTGGTAAACCCTTAATAATTCAGTAATTATCAAACTTGATTCTGCGCCTCTAAAAGCTTCTAAAATATTTATCCCAAATTGGCTTCGTTCGCCAAATATCCAGCCACCACCATATGAAGCAGGAATATTATTTTTTAAAACTAAGTATCCAATATAAGATTCAAGAGAGTATCTTTTTTCTAGTTTACTACCAAATAAGGCAATTGTTATTCCGTGTTCTAATTTAAATACTGTAATATCATCGTCATTAGCATTTTTAAATGGTTCAGTTTCTCTATACAAGTATAGTAAAGTTAATTTCGCCGAATTTATGAGTTGTTTTTTTTGCTCATTACTTAATTCTGTTGGTTTTGGTAATTTCTTTTTTAGTTGATTATTAAAATCAATATTTTTTTCAATGTTTTTGGTATGGTAATATAATGGAAAATTTAAGCCTCTTAAGTTGCTAACTGAATTAGTTAAATCTGAAACTTTCCATGTAATAAAAATGCCAAGTTGATTATAAATAAAGGCTTTTTGTTCATCTGATTTTTGACTATTATTAATACAATTAATTAGCCATTCTAAATCTGTTTGAGTTTTACTAGTGTGTAATTTTGCGATTCGATTCTTTAAATCTTTTTCACCTTCATGAATTAAAGAATATTCAACTGACGGTAGGATTAATTTTAATACAGCTTTTTGTGTTTCTATGCTTGAAGTAGCACTATGTATAAATACTTGATTTGAATACTGTTGTATTAAGAAACACACTTTTTCATATGAGAAATTGCATTCAATAGGAGTATTTACTAA
>ERZ724520.1458-NODE-1458-length-11808-cov-3.235855_pt1 | contig 11808 bp, 8 predicted proteins | sample MGYA00376053_ERZ724520 | MGnify/ENA primary metagenome ERZ724520 (study PRJEB28724, sample SAMN07190886) | activated sludge metagenome | isolation source: activated sludge of sewage treatment plant in Hong Hong | place: USA: Christiansburg, Virginia | collected... | reverse complement strand
TCTCTTTTGTTCAGTGTAAGGTACCGGTGTAAAAGGTTTGCTTGCCGTGTCTTGACCCACGAAATTTCTGTTTACATATACTCCGCCGATATATCTTCCGATTACGTTTAAACTGCGTGCATAATGTCCTGATAGAGCAAGATAACCATTGCGTAATTCATGGTATGATTTGTTAGGCGTGCTGTATTTTTTTAATAATTTAGGCAACGCATCATTCACCATTTTTATATTTCTGATAGCATATCCTATGGCATCATCTGACATATCATATAAATTGGCTCTTGGGTCAATTCCTCTGCCAACAGAACGCATGTCATCGGCGTCATTCATAAAACGGTTTTCTTTTTTTACTGATTCCGCCAGGATTTTTTGCAGCGTTTCTTTTTCCTCCGCATCGTTTACTGTATTTACATATCCGTACTGTATGGCCCATTTGTCATAAGGACCCGGCTTGATGTCAAAAAATAAACCTTGTTTTGTTTTATCCGGTGAAATATTCGGTATGGTATAATCCATCACAGAGGCTGTTAAGCCAATAGTAGCGCCCAGTACCGGATCTTGTATCTCCTGTGGCGTGTGTAATTGCGAAGCAATAAAATTATGATTTAATCCAAACGTATGTCCAACTTCATGCAACACTAAATCATATAAAGCTTGTTTAATGAACTCATCTTTATTAATTTCAGAGAAATCGAAAGCATTCATTATTTGCGTTCCGTATAAAATATTCTGATGCATAGCTTCACCGTAAGCACAATTATCATAATTTAAGTTGCTTTCCGGCTGCAAATTATCTAAGGCCGCAACGTCATATAATTTTTCGTAAGGTAATCGATTGCTCAGGTATATAAATTCCAGCATGATATCTGCACCGAGAATTTGTCCGGTACGCGGATTTACAAAACTTGGTCCATAACCGCCATAAGGCGGGCGAGGAGACGATGTCCAGCGGATTACATTATAACGGATATCCTGCGCATCCCAGCTTGCCGTATCAGGTTGTTCGTAGCATTCAACCGCATTTTTAAATCCAGCCGTTTCAAAAGCTTCATTCCAGGCCAGTACGGCATTTTTAATAATTGGTCTGAATTCTTTCGGTGTGGTGTTTTCAATCCACCAGGTAATCGGTTTTACCGGCTCTGAAATTTTTGCATCCGGATCTTTCTTTTGCAAATCCCAGCGGTGAATTAAATCTTTCCAGGGTGTTGCGCTGGTGGAAGTCTGGTCTGTTACTTTTTCTATAAAATAACCTACGCGAGGATCGTCATATCTTGGTTTAAAATTATTCTGAGGTACTTCAATTAAGCTATGTTGTAATTTTACGGAAACGAAACGTGCATCCGTAACTTCATCTGTTCCGTTATTTACAGGAGATGGGTTTTCGTAAATGTATTCAACGGCAATGTCGCTATTTTCCGGATAATTATTAATTGACAGGTATTTAGATTTTTTGCTGCTTAAGGTTCCCAATGTAAATGCATCTGCTTTGTCCGTAGGCATTTTAGTTGGTTTTATTTGTGTGAGATTTTCTCCCAGAAATAAATTATCTGTTTCAATCAGATAGGTTTTCTTTTTAGATTTATCATCCGCCGTTAAAGCAGCGATTTTTTCAGAATAGAAAAGCGGCTGGTTGATATTTGCATTTTCAGCTTTGCTGAGCTCGGTGTTTTTATTGAAATAATAGTTGGTGTTTTGTAAGATAAAATCGATTCTGTCAAAATAACGAACAATCTTAAAAACAGAATTGTCCTTATATCCGCCGCGCGCATAACCGGCATCCAGTATGCCATCTAAAACATAAGCAAAATAAACATACTCTTTCCCGATTTTATCTTCTGTGATTTCCAGGTAGGTTTTGCCGGTTGTGGTATCCTGATAGATGTTGAATAAGCCAGTATACTTTTTACATTTTTCAGTAACTTCTTTAATTGTTTTAAACTGAGGCTTGCTGTCTTTTTTTACGATTGTATCTTTTACAGCCACTTTTACAGAATCTGTCATTGTTTTTACAACAACCGGTTCCTCTTTTTTCTTTTCTTTTTTAGCATATAAAACGGATATTGAAAATAATCCGATAGTTACAAATAGTAGTTTGGGGGCGAAAAACTTCATTTAAATATTGTTTATTTGAACAAAAATACCAAAAATATGGTGGATTTTAAAAAATAAAAGCCACCCTGATTAGTAGGATGGCCTGATAAAATATTACAATTTTCTGTTTACCGTTCGTATTGACAGCACTGCGGGAGATTTTTGTAGATGCTTTCCTCTGCCTTATACTTTTCCGTATCATGACCTGCTTTTGCAATATTTTGCTGTATCAGATCAACGGATATTTTAGCCGGAGCGAATGTCACGGTTAAAATATGAGTGTCGACATTCCAGACCGCACTTTTTACGCCTTCTGTTTTTGCTGCCTTTTCAATTCTTTTCTTGCAGGATTCACAGTTGCCATTTACTTTAAATGATGCTTTCGTGGTTTCATCTTTTGCAAAAGTAAGCGTTGTATACAAAGTGAGAAAAGATAGCATCAATATGGAGATTGTCTTTTTCATAAATTGATTTTAAAAATTGATTTATTTTTTTTCCATTTCCATGTTACATTCAGAGCATTTACCCGGTTTGTCCGAGCTAATTTCTTTGTGCATCGGGCAGGCAAACATTCCAGTTGCTTTCTTCATGTCTTTTTCGCAACATGCTTTCTTTTCACCCATACCACTCATGGATGCAGAGTCTTTCGTGCATGATGCGGAATCTTTCTTGCAACATGGTTTTTCTTCGCCCACTTTGCATTTGTCGCAACACTTATTGTCTGTTGTGCATTTGTCGCTGCACTTATCACAACACTTTTCATCTTTGCAGCAACTAGCCTTTTCACATTTTTCGTCACCTTTTTTACAGTTCTTGTTGTGGCATGCTGTAAGGCCTAAGATAGTAGCAGTTATTACCATAATAACTACTGCGATTGATTTGATTTGTTTTTTCATGATTGTTTATTTTAATTTTATTAGTTAATGAATATTCGGAAGCCACCGTAAACGGTAGCACCCATGATGGGAGCATATACCTGGTACGTGTCAAAGTAAGAAGTATTTGGTACTCCCAAAATAGGACTTTTTTGGCGGTAATTTGTTATGTTTTCACATCCGGCAAAAAGCTCAGCATGTTTGAAATATTTTAAGATTTGAGCGTTTAATAAAACATAATGAGGAGAATAACGTTTTCCGGCATCGCCTTCAAAACTATTGGGTAATCTTCTTTTACCGTTAATGCTTGTGTTTACATCAAACTGCCATTGCTGATTAGGCGTTTTGTAGCTCAGTGCAATTAATCCTTTATTCAGTGCCTGTAATGGTTTTTGTAACAATTCGCCATGGTAAGTGGTGCGCACATCTTCCAGGCGATAGGCCATTTTTACATCTAAACCTTTTAGTGCTTCAAAGTTAAATTCTACGAGCAGGCTGTTAGAAAAAGATTTTCCGTACAAGTTCGAGATAGTAGCTTTTCCATCCGCATTATCAATATCAATTACCGCCTGTTTCAAAAAGTCAGTTCTGAAAAAATCAACGGATAGATTTCCTTCCCGGTTAAACAAGTTGAATTTTTGTGTCAAAGAAATTCCATAATTCCAGGCTACTTCTTTTATTGGATAATCTTTAAAAATGATATTCCTTGAACTCGCCAGTAAGGACTGATTTTCGGTCAAGATATTAGGTGCTCTGAAACCGCTGCCAGCTGCAATCCGTAATGTTGTTTTGTCTGTCAGAGAAAACTTCGCATGAATTCTTGGATTAAACTGGAAACCTGCACGTGAATGATAATCGCCGCGAACACCCGTAACAATGGTTATTTTATTATTCCATTTGAACGTGTATTCTGCGAAGATACCGGGTACAATATCATTTCTGTTAAATTTAAGCGAATCTAATTGCTCGTCAATTTTATCATAAATAAAATTAGCGCCACCCACTAAAAGATGATTATCATTTTTTACAGTAGTTTGATACAAAACGGTCCCGGTGAAACTTCCCTGTTTGGTGTTAAAATCTTTTGAACCGAAATTGGATTGTTGCTGATGATAAACTCCGGAAAACTGTGTACCAAGACTGTTTTCTTCAGAAAAGATATATCCTGTTTTGGCAAATGCTTCTACGCGCTTCGTATTGATGTTAATATCATACAGAGGCAAAGAATCATTTTGGTGATGATGTAATGATGTTTGTCCTGCAACACGATTTTCACTCAATACTTTAATCATGTATTGCCCTTCTACTTTGTCGGCATGATAATTCCAGCGGTTCAGTAGGTTATATTGTTTTAAAACAGGCTGATCTAAAAATCCATCGTGATTCATGTCTTGTTTTAGTGGCATAAACGCACCATTAGCCATCAGCATCATTCCCAGCTTAGGATTGATTTTGTGATTAAGCAGCAGGTTGGTTTCTATACGTCCGTTCTGGTTACCAAACATGTCAAAAAACAATCTTGTTGAGTCATTAAAACTGCTTTTGAATTCTATATTCATTGACCCGGAGATACCTTCGTAGCTGTTTTTTACGGATGGCACACCTTTAGAAACAGCAATTGATTTCATCCAGGGAGCAGGAATATTATCTAAGCCAAAAGTAGTAGTTACTCCGCGCATAACAGGAATACCTTCCAGTAAATTCTGTACATAAATTCCGCTTAACCCGAGCAGTCTGATTTCTTTTGCACCGGTTACCGCATCGCTGTAATTTACATCAGCAGAAGCATTCGTTTGAAAGCTTTCTGATAAGTTGCAACAGGCCGCTTTTTTCAATTCACCCGCTTCAATCTTTTCTGTTTTTATCGGATTGATAGAAGAAATAAAATTGGTTTGTCGCTTTCCTTTTATTTTTACTTCACCAAGCTGTATTTCCGGTCCTAACTGAATATTTACATCCGTGAGATTGCTTACTAAAAAAGTATCCGTTTGATATCCTACATAAGTAATTACGATATAATTCGGTAAACTATCCGGCTTGTCAATGTCAGCTATTCCATATTCATTAGTTGTTGCACCAATAGCTGAATGAAGCCATTGGATATTAGCCCCGTATAAAAACTCTTTCGTTTTATTATCGGTAACCGTTATTTTTATTTTTTGCTGGCTAAATGCAAATTGGCTTAAACTAAATACCAATATCAAAAAACCAAAATTTAGTTTTTTCATTTTTATAATTAACAGATGAAGAATATTGTTTTTTGAACAATAAAATCACCTGCTAACAACGAAAAGTTTGCAATTCAACAGGAGTTGGTTGAAGTAAAGATTGTATTTGGAAAACATTATCAGGCGGAGGAAGTCCAGAATAATGACTTTCAAAGAGTTGTTTGTTGTAATGGTAAAAGTAAGGAGCTAAGAAATTCAAACCGGTTTGTTTTTCAATCGGTTTTAGCTGCAGTTGTTTTGCAACAAATCCTTCTACGGAAAGTTTACTAAAGAATTGTTTGTGATCACAGCAGTTTTTCTTTTTGATCAATGCCGCTTTTTTTGCACAACAGGATGGAACAGGTTTCTCCATCTCACATATTGATTTTGTAAAAAGAGAAAAACTATGCGTTTGTGAAGTGTTGCAAATGTGTTCGAAAACAGCAATACCATTACTTGCCGTAAAAAACAGAACTGTAAGAAACAAGGCTGGTATGTTGGTTTTAAACTTCATTGCGAAATAGTATTCAAAATTAGCTTCAATAATTGAATAATGTGGTACAAATTTGTTTATATATAGTTAAAATTATTTTTTCGAATATTAGCATGGTTTAAATCAGATTGATTAAGTTTGATGCGAAATGGCACTGAAAGACATCATAAGAAGCATTACGGATCCCAAAGACACGGACGTTTTTTTAACCAGTTTCCCAAATAAAGTAGGGTCATATGGTTATGATCCCTGGGGATTTAATATCAATGGGATAAAGCCATTTGTAGGTGCCGGTAAATTTTTCTACGAGAATTATTTCCGCGTGGAAACACACGGGCTGGAAAATATACCTAAGGACGGAAGGTGTCTGATTATAGCAAATCATAGCGGGCAGCTGCCATTAGATGCTATGATGCTGGGATATTCCATGGTGACAAATAAATTTGCACCACGGGCACCCAAAGGAATGTATGAACGTTTTGTACCGCAGGTACCATTCATCAGTTCCATTTTTTCGCAATGGGGAGGTACGGTAGGTGATCCTGAAAATTGTATAAAGATGCTTGAAAATGAGGAAGCAGTAATGGTGTTTCCGGAAGGTGCCCGCGGTATCTCCAAGCCATTTAAAAAGCGTTACCAGCTACAGCGTTTCGGCCTCGGGTTTATGTATATGGCGCTGCAAACAAAATCTCCGATTATTCCCGTAGGTATCGTGGGATGTGAAGAATCTATCATCAATTTCGGTAATATAGATTTCTTGCAGCGGCTTATAAAATTCCCTGCTGCTCCGGCATTGATTCCATTTGTTTTTCCATCAAAAGTGATCATCAACGTAGGTAAACCTATGTTTTTTGAAGGAGATGCATCCCGTGAATACCAGGTACAGGAAATGGTGGATGAAGTGAAAACAGAGATAAAAAAACTGATGAATACAGGTTTGAAAGAAAGAAAAGCAATTTTTAGTTAGATTATACGTGTATTATATGTATAATAAAATACAACATCACTAAATTAAAAAACTATTGCATTTTTTACTTTCTTCTTTTCCAGTGCCAGTTCGAGTACCTCATCCATTTCTTCCACATAGTGAAATTTTAATCCCTTGATAAAATCAGCAGGAACTTCGTCTACATCTTTTTCATTTTCTTTACACAAAATGATTTCTTTTATGCCAGCGCGTTTTGCTGCCAGAATTTTTTCTTTGATGCCACCTACCGGTAATACTTTTCCGCGCAACGTTATCTCGCCGCTCAGCGCCGTATAAGATTTTATTTTTCGTTGTGTAAATAAGGAAGTTAATGCAGAAAGGATAGCAATACCGGCACTTGGGCCATCTTTTGGTATGGCACCTTCCGGCACGTGAATGTGTAAATTCCAATCCGTAAAAGCTTGTTTCGGTATTTGCAGCATATCCGCTTTTGTTTGCAGATAACTCAACGCCGTATTAAACGATTCCTTCATTACATTACCCAGATTTCCTGTAATTGTTAAGGCACCTTTTCCTTTGCTCACAGAAGATTCAATAAATAAGATATCGCCACCCATCGGTGTCCATGCCAAACCAATAGCCACGCCGCAAGGATTATTTTCAGAATACTTATCGTGGTTGTATTTCGGTTTTCCCAGAATGCGTGTAATATCTTCCACAGAAATAGCAGGATTATATTCTTCTTCCGTCGCTACACTTTTCGCTACATTACGCATAATCGACGCAATTACTCTGTCCAGTTCACGCACACCACTTTCATAGGTGTAGAAATGAATCAGATGCTGAATGGCTTTGTCATTCATTTTTACCTGACTCGCTTTCAATCCATGTGCTTCACGTTGTTTGGAAACTAAATGCTTTTTGGCAATTTCCGTTTTTTCTTCCAGCGAATAACCGCTTAGTTGAATCACTTCCATTCGGTCGCGTAAGGCAGGCTGTATTTCACCTAAACTATTTGCCGTTGCAATGAATAAAACTTTAGATAGGTCGTATTCTAATTCTAAGAAGTTATCGTAAAACGTGGTGTTTTGTTCCGGGTCTAATACTTCCAGTAAGGCAGAAGACGGATCACCGCGGTGGTCTTTTCCTACTTTATCAATTTCATCCAGAATAAAAACAGGATTCGAAGATTGTACTTTTTTCAAAGATTGAATAATTCTGCCCGGCATCGCACCGATATAGGTTTTGCGATGACCACGAATTTCACTTTCATCATGCAAACCACCCAAAGACATGCGCACATATTTTCTGTCCAGCGCACGTGCAATGCTTTTTCCTAAGGATGTTTTACCAACGCCCGGAGGTCCGATAAAACATAAGATTGGCGACTTCATATCGCCTTTTAATTTTAATACGGCAAGATATTCCAGTATTCTGTCTTTTATTTTATCTAATCCGTAATGATCTTCATCCAGAATTTTTTTACCGCGTTTTAAATCAAAATTGTCTTGTGTGGTTTCATTCCAGGGTAATTCTACCATCAAGTCCAGATAATTCAAAATAACGGAGTATTCTGCCGCAGCAGGGTTGATGCGCTGCAGTTTTCCTATTTCTTTTTCAAAAGATTTTGCAATCGTTTCCGGCCATTTTTTCTCTTTTGCTTTTTCTTTCAGGCGGTTTACTTCTTCCTGATACATATCGCCACCCAGCTCTTCCTGAATAGCGCGTAACTGCTGATTTAAGAAGTAATCGCGTTGTTGCTTGTCAATATCCGTTCTGGTCTTATTATGAATATTTGCTTTCAGTTCTTGCAACTGCAATTCCATGTGCAGATATTTCAACACTTGCTGTACGCGTTCATGAGCATCATTGGTTTCCAGAATCTGCTGCTTCTGCGGTAATTCTATATTCAGGTTAGACGTAATAAAATTGGCTAAGAATTTTATCGTATTGATATTGTTCAATACAATTTTTGCTTCATTCGGAATATTCGGCGACAGTTCAATGATTTTATTGGCCATGTCTTTCAGGTTGTCCATCATGGCTTTTTCCTGCTGCTGGTCAATCATCGGAACATCCGTAATATATTCCACTTCAGCTTCGATAATCGGGTCGGAAGCAACATTTTGTTTCACAATAAAACGTTTCACCCCTTGCAGAATCAGCGTATTTCCGCCATCCGGCATGGAAAGCATTTTAATGATTTTTGCGGTAGTGCCCATTGTATACAGGTCGCCCGGCTCCGGTTCTTCAATTTTGGTATCGCGCTGCGCAATAACACCAATGTATTTATTCTCTTTATAGGCTTTTTTGACCGCCTTGATAGATTTTTCCCTTCCGACAGAAATAGGAATGACAACTCCCGGAAACAAAACATTGTTTCGAAGTGGCAAAATGGGTAACACTTTCGGAAGATGGTCGCTGTTGGTATTGTCATCTTCCTCGATAGACAGTAAGGGCACCATTTCTACATCATCTTCCATAATATTGGATAATTCTATTTTTTGAAACATTTGATAAATTTAATTCAATTTCGACAATATGGCATAAACCTTACGATAAATAAGGTTTTTTAATAGAAGCAAGATGTGTGCCGAGCTTTTGTTTTGATAAGAGACAAGAAAAAATGGCAGAATTCAGAATAAATTTTGTTCCCCAATTTTTATTCTTATTTTTGCATCCCGTTCCGAAGTTTCGGAATCGGGACAAAAAACGGAGACGTGTCCGAGTGGTTGAAGGAGCACGCCTGGAAAGTGTGTATATGGGAAACTGTATCATGAGTTCGAATCTCATCGTCTCCGCAAAAAAAAAAAACGTCAAGAGAAATCTTGACGTTTTTTTATTTAGTTTATTTAAAATGTTAATCTAACGTTTTTCCGCTCAGCACACCACGAGAAATTACAATACGTTGTACTTCGGAAGTTCCTTCGTATATCTGTGTGATTTTTGCATCGCGCATCAGTCGTTCCACATGGTATTCTTTTACATAGCCATAGCCGCCGTGAATCTGAACGGCTTCTGTGGTCGTGCGCATAGCCACTTCAGAGGCGAATAATTTTGCAGTAGCAGAGGCAACTGCATAATCTTTATGCTGATCTTTCAACCAGGCTGCTTTGTATACCAACAAACGAGCTGCTTCGATTTGTGTAGCCATATCCGCCAGTTTGAACTGAATAATCTGGTGGTTGGAAATTTCCGTACCAAATGCTTTACGCACTTTGGAATATTCAACTGCTAACTCATAAGCACCAGCAGCGATACCTAATGCCTGCGCAGCAATACCGATACGACCGCCTTCCAGTGTTTTCATGGCAAATTTAAAACCAAAACCATCTTCTCCGATTCTGTTTTCTTTCGGCACTTTCACGTCTGTAAATAATAGTGAATGTGTGTCAGATGCGCGGATACCCAGTTTATCTTCTTTAGCCCCGATTTCAAAGCCCGGCATTCCTTTTTCAACAATTAATACGTTGATGCCTTTATGTCCTTTTTCAGGATGTGTTTGTGCAATTACTAAATAAGTATCTGCTTTACCACCATTAGTAATCCAGTTTTTGGTGCCATTTAATAAATAGTAATCGCCTTTATCTTCAGCAGTTGTTTTTTGAGAAGTAGCATCGCTGCCTGCTTCCGGTTCGCTCAATGCAAATGCGCCGAGTTTTTCTCCTTTTGCCAATGGTGTCAGGTATTTTTGTTTTTGCTCTTCCGTTCCGTAGGCTTCCAGGCCCCAGCAAACTAAAGAATTATTTACCGACATGGCTACCGAGCAGGAAGCATCTAATTTGGAGATTTCTTCCATGGCAATACAGTAAGAAACGGTATCCATTCCGCCGCCACCGTATTTAGGATCTACCATCATGCCCATGAAGCCTAATTCACCCATTTGTTTCAGAAATTCTGTGGGGTGAATCATATCGCGGTCGCGGTCAATAACGCCCGGTTTCAGTACATTTTGAGTAAATGTGCGAGCCATTTCGCGTATTTGCTGATGTTCTTCGGTAAGTTGGAAATCCATATTGTTTTTATTTTTTGAGAATGCGAAAATACGATTTTTGATTGACAATTAACGACTGTGCGATTGACAATTTGCTATTTTGATTGAATAATTTTTGTAGTAGAAAAACCTTCCAACAACGGAATGATAACAGTTTTTCGTGCAATATGGTTGCCGACAACTTCTCCTTTTTTGTAATCGCCTCCTTTTACTAAAATATCGGGTTGTATTTTTTCAATGATTTGTAAGGGGGTATCTTCAGAAAATGAAACTACGTAATCTAGGATATCTAATTCCGCTAAATGCTTCATTCTTGTTTCCAAATGTTCAACAGGTCTTGTTGTGCCTTTTAATCGCAGTACGGAAGCATCGTCATTTACGGCAACAATTAATACGCTGCCCAGTTTTTTTGATTCAGTAATAAGATGCAAATGACCTTCGTGTAATAAGTCGAAACAGCCGTTTGTAAAAACAATTGTTTTGTTTTTACAACGTAAGGTTGCAATAAACGAGTCTAAATCTTGGATTATTTTTGAAGTATCAGGATGCTGCATCTTCAACTGTTTTTTTAACGTCTTTATTATAAACAGCCAAAAATATCAAACTTAAAATTCCTGCTATAATTACAGAGGCAGTTTGTACGGTCCAGGAAATCCATCCATAAGATAAACCTATAATTTCACCTATGCCATATGCTACAAGAATTTTTTGAATGACGATTTGGAATGCCCCTACGCCACCTTGTGTAAGTACCATAGCGAAGCCGCCAAAGAATACAGCTGCCATTGCTGCCGTTAAACCTAATCCTGCAGTTTCTTCCATGCATTTAAAGCCAAAATAAGGCATTAAAATATAGCATATCCAAATGGCGAAAGTATGAAAAATGAACTCCCATCTTTCTTTTAAGTCTTTAATGGAAATTAAACCTTGCCATAAGCCTTTTAGTTTAGCAATGATGACATGTTCTTCACTTACAATTTCGTTGTGTATTGCTTTTTTCTTGTTTAAGAAATAAAAAGCAATAATTCCGACTATTGTAGCAATGACTCCGGCAATACCAACCTTTACAAAATTAATTTTTGCAGCTATTTCTGCAAAAAACACATAGAAACGCTGGTATTCAAATAATAAGATAATTACGCCCAGAACCAAAATACACACTAAATCTATGATACGTTCAAGCACCATCGTTCCAATAGATTTTTCTACAGGTACTTTTT
>ERZ724520.1457-NODE-1457-length-11809-cov-5.243066_pt1 | contig 11809 bp, 12 predicted proteins | sample MGYA00376053_ERZ724520 | MGnify/ENA primary metagenome ERZ724520 (study PRJEB28724, sample SAMN07190886) | activated sludge metagenome | isolation source: activated sludge of sewage treatment plant in Hong Hong | place: USA: Christiansburg, Virginia | collected... | reverse complement strand
GGTTCTAACTGAGCGGATAACGTCACAGTTTCAACGTCCTGACCCAGCACTTCTTCATTAACCGGGCTGACAATTGCCAGCAGGGTGTACTCTATGGGCGGCGCTTCCTGTCGAGGGGAACCATCATCCCCAACGGCGGAAGGCAGCTCCGACGGCATCGTATTGGCTGCCTGAACCCGGATGGCTTCTGAAGGCCTGTTGGCAGGCGGGCTATCAGTAAACGTAACCTGTCCCTTCGAATCAACGCTTCTGTATACCACTTTGCCCGGGATGGGTGGTGGTGGCGGAATCTGTCCGGTATCGGCAACGGGCTGCCCTTCTGCTGGAAGTGCATCTGCGCCCGATGGATTCTCCTGCGCCCACAACACACTAGAAAGAAGAGTAAACGCAGCGGCAACACCAAATCCGCGAATTGCGTAATGACGCATCATGACAACCTATCCTCTTTTGCTCGTCTCCCACTGTAACGCTAAACGGCAGGCAAAAAAAAGCCCGGACAGAACCGGGCTCTTTCGCTACTCACCGGAGTGATGAGCAACTGCTCTTAACAGCTGTAGTACATTTCAAACTCAACAGGGTGCGTAGTCATACGCAACTTGGTAACTTCTTCCATTTTCAACGCGATGTATGCGTCGATCATGTCGTTGTCAAACACACCACCTTGAGTCAGGAAGTCACGATCCTTGTTCAGTTCTTCCAGCGCCATTTCCAGGCTAGAGCAAACGGTCGGGATGTGTGCTGCTTCTTCTGGCTCCAGATCGTACAGATCCTTGTCAGCTGGATCACCAGGATGGATCTTGTTCTTGATGCCGTCGAGACCGGCCATCAACAATGCTGCGAAACACAGGTAAGGGTTGGCCGTTGGATCAGGGAAACGGGTTTCCAGACGACGGGCTTTTGCGCTGCTCACGTAAGGGATACGGATAGAGGCAGAGCGGTTGCGGGCTGAATAAGCCAGCATAACAGGCGCTTCGAAACCAGGCACCAGACGCTTGTAAGAGTTAGTGCCAGGGTTACAGAACGCGTTAAGCGCCTTGGCATGTTTGATGATACCGCCAATGTAGAACAGGCAGTTTTCAGACAGGCCCGCATACACATCACCAAAATATTCACCGGCGAAGATGTTCTTGCCGCCAGCAGTGATGGACTGGTGTACGTGCATACCTGAACCGTTGTCACCCACGATAGGCTTCGGCATGAAAGTAGCGGTTTTGCCGTAAGCATGCGCCACGTTGTGTACGCAGTACTTGAGGATCTGTACTTCGTCCGCTTTCTTCACCAGCGTGTTGCCACCAACGCCGATCTCGCACTGGCCGGCAGTGGCCACTTCGTGGTGATGCACTTCAAGGTTAAGACCCATCTGCTCCATGGCGTTACACATGGCACCACGGATTTCATGCAATGAATCAACCGGCGGCACGGGGAAATAACCACCTTTGACACCTGGGCGGTGACCGGTGTTGCCGCTTTCAAATGGGTGATCAGAAGACCAGGCAGCTTCTTCAGAACCGATCTTGACGCTGCAGCCAGACATTTCGACTTTCCACTTCACGTCATCAAAGATAAAGAACTCTGGCTCCGGACCCATGATCGCGTAGGCATCAGCGCCATACACCGAGCGCAGGTATTCTTCAGCGCGGGTGGCCACAGAACGTGGATCGCGGTTGTAACCCTGGCGAGTGATCGGATCGACTACCGAACAACGCAAGATGAGCGTTGGCTCTTCAAAGAAAGGATCCAGGACAGCAGTGCTATCGTCTGGCATCAGGATCATGTCGGATTCGTTAATACCTTTCCATCCAGCAATAGATGAACCATCAAACATCTTGCCATCCTCAAACAGGCTGGCATCAGCACCTTTGGCTGGGTAAGTCACGTGTTGCTCCTTACCCTTGGTGTCGGTGAAACGGAAGTCGAGCCACTTCACGTCATGGTCTTTGATCAGTTTCAGAGTTTTCTCTGACATGGTTTCCTCCAAAGGAACGGTGTGTCACTTGCTGTTAATGAAAAGCTTTCAATGGTTGAAAGGGTTGTTTCCGGATAGGACTAGCAAGAGGGGGCAAAATATATGCCATTTATGCATTTAAAAAAAGCAGAGTCTTTCAAGCGTTTACCGGCCATCGCACCACATGCTGGCACAAATCAGCACCATTTAGGGGCGTTATCATTATTGACGCTCTATATTGGTGCATGCGATGGCCAGCCCTGTCTCCCTGCCATCCTCCAGACAGGGTGTCTATAATGCTGCACCCGCCGCCCAGATCACCAGCCCATGCAATACACCATCAAACTGTTTGCTGAAATTACTATCAAGAGCCGCCCAGTGCGCCAGCGCATGGTGCGCATGCTGCGCGATAACCTGCGCACACTGATAAAACCGCTGGATCCAGACATCGTGATGGACCGCAACTGGGATTACATCGGCATCAGTAGCCAGGCAGATGACGCAACACAAGCACAGATTGTTGACGTATTGAAACGCACACCGGGCATCAGCCATTTCCAGTGCGTGCATGAATTTCCCCTCTACCAGCCCGATACATCGGATGTGGACTGGGAGGGCATCTTTGCCCACACCCGTGCTGTGTATGGCGAGCTGCTGGCCGGTAAAACCTTCCGGGTGTCCTGTCGCCGCCTGGGCAACCACAACTTCCAGTCTGCGGATATTGAACGCTACATTGGTGGCGGCTTGAACCAGCACTGCCCCTCTGCCGGGGTAAAACTAAAACACCCTGACATCAATGTGCCGGTCGAAATCCGACATGACCGCTTCTACGTAATTGAACAGGATTATCCAGGACTTGGCGGTTTCCCGATGGCGACACAAGACGCAGTGTTGTCACTGATATCGGGCGGTTTTGATTCCACTGTTTCCACATTTCTCACCATGAAACGCGGTTTATTGACGCATTTCTGCTTTTTCAATCTGGGTGGCGATGCGCATGAAATCGCTGTAAAAGAAATTGCTGTGTATCTGTGGATGAAATACGGCGCCTCGCACCGCGTGAAATTTATCAGCGTACCGTTTGCAGATGTAGTGCGTGAAATACAGGAAAAAGTGCATCATTCGCAAATGGGTGTAATCCTGAAACGCATGATGTTGCGCGCCGCCAGTGAAATGGCACAGAAACTGGAAATACCGGCACTGGTAACAGGCGAAGCGGTAGCACAGGTTTCCAGCCAGACCTTGCAAAACCTCTCTGTCATCACACAAGCAACCGACATGCTGGTATTGCGCCCACTGATTACCATGGACAAACCCGATATCATTGATTACGCCAGAAAAATAGGCACGGAAGTATTTGCAAAAAACATTCCTGAATATTGCGGTGTTATTTCCCAGAAACCGACAACACGGGCAAAACTGGAACGAATTCAACGCGAGGAGACACGTTTTGATTTTGCAGTATTACAACAAGCCATCGCTGACAGCGTTTCTACCAATATCGACCAGATTACCCGCACCCAACAACAAGCCGACAACATTCATGTCTTTTATGAAGCGCCAGTCGGCAGTGTGATCCTGGATATTCGCCACCCTGATGAAGAGCAGCGAAAACCACTGGCATTGCCGGGAGCTGTTGTACAGACACTGCCGTTTTACCAGTTGCACAAACGCCATACAGAACTCGACAGGCAGACGCACTATCTCCTGTATTGTGAGCGCGGCGTGATGAGCCGTTTGCAAGCAGAGTTTTTACGCGGGCAGGATTTCCCGCACATCAGTGTCTTCCAGAAAAAATGAAAATTTTGGGTCATCTATTGGGCTACACCGCCATCGCATGTGTACTGATGCTGGCCTCCCATTTGCCATACGCAACAGCAGATGCATCCCCAAAACCCCAACGTATCGTTTCACTCGGCCTGTGTACCGACCAGCTCGCACTGCTGATGCTGGAACGCACCCGCATCGCCAGTCTCACGCATGAAGCCACCAATGCTGAATCGTCTTACATGGCTGCTGAAGCACAGGGAATAACGCAACACAATGCCACAGCAGAAGACATCATCCGCTTCCAGCCCGATCTGGTCATCAGCACCACTTTTGGTTCGCCTGATACCGTGCGCATCCTCAAACAACTCGGCTACCGCGTTGAATTACTACCATTGCCGCAAAACGTTGAAGAGGTATACAGCGGATTACGGCTGGCCGGCCAATGGTTTGGTGAACCGGAAAAAGCAGAAGCACTGATTGAGAAAACCCGGAATAACATTGCAGACACCCAGCAACGCTATGCCAATAAACCGACCCAAACCATTGCCATTTTTTCCCCCAACGGCTACAGCATCGGTGCCGGCACGCTGGAAAATGATTTCCTGATACAAGCAGGCTACCGCAACATTGCCGCAGAAAATGGCATCAAGAACTTTCAACAAATATCGCTGGAAACCCTCCTCCTGTGGCAGCCGGACAAGCTTCTGATTGACAATCATGTCTACAACCGGAAATCACTGGCACAGGCCCAACTGGATCACCCCGCATTGAAACGTCTGGTATCTTCAGACAATATCCTCTTTATTCCACCGCGACTGCGGGCATGCCCCGGCCCTATGACTGCGGATGTTATCGAATACCTGGCGTCGAAACGATGAAGCGTTTTCTGGCAACCAATCCTTTCGCATTGCTGCTATTACTGGCAGTTGTCACTGCATTGTGCTTTGTCGGTGCATTGCATACCGGCCCCGCCCATATCAGCATCCTGAAAGGCTTCGCCGATCGATTCAATGACAGCCTCTCCATTGAACAATTGATTCTCTGGGATGTCCGTTTACCGCGCGCGTTACTGGCGTTGATCATTGGCGCCACACTTGGGCTGGCTGGCGCCGCATTGCAGGGCTTGTTGCGCAACCCGCTGGCGGAGCCCGGCATTGTTGGCGTATCCAATTGCGCTGCATTGGGCGCGGTTATTGTGTTCTATTTTGGCCTCACGCAATTCGGTTGGTACATACTGCCAGCAGGCGGGCTGATCGGTGCGTTCCTGTCTGTAATCATTATTTTTATATTGGCAGGAAAACAGCGGAATATTGTCAGTCTGATTCTCGCAGGCATCGCCATCAACGCCATTGGTAGCGCCCTGATTGCACTCGCCCTGAATTTTTCGCCCAATCCTTATGCGATGCAGGAAATTGTTTTCTGGCTGCTAGGCTCTGTTTCCAACCGCAGTTTGCAGGATGTGTGGATCATCCTGCCTTTTACGGCAATAGGCTGGGGAATGATCCTGTATTGCGGCAGACTGCTTGATGCGCTGACATTAGGCGAGGAAACCGCACACTCTCTGGGTTTTGATGTAAAAAAACTGCGCTGGATTATGGTGATCGGTGTTGCATCATGCGTCGGCGCCGCTGTGTCCGTCAGTGGCACAATCGGTTTTGTTGGCCTGGTTGTGCCACATGTATTGCGGCCACTGGTTGGCTATCAACCGCGACGCCTGTTAGCTGTCAGCGCACTCGGTGGCGCCATTCTTTTGTTGCTGGCAGATATCACCGTGCAGGTACTGTCGCATGGTGGCGAAATGAAACTGGGCGTGGTCACTGCACTGGTGGGCGGCCCGTTTTTTCTGTACCTGATTCTGCGCACACGGAATTATTGGTCATGAGCCATCCTGTCACAGGCACATCCCTGCTGCAGGGCAACAAGCTCGAATTTTTTATCGACGGGGTCGAGATTGTGCGGGGCATTGACATGACCTTGCACAAAGGAGAACTGGTAGGGCTTATCGGCCCCAATGGCGCAGGAAAAAGCACGCTGCTGCGCTTGTTATGCGGCATTGAAAATGCCACCCAAGGCAATGTGTTATGGCAAGGAGAAAACCTCTCTGGCATTACGCTCGAGCAGCGCGCGAAAATGATGGGGTATCTGGCGCAAGGTGCGCGCGCGCAATGGCCTGTAACAGTGGAGCGAATTGTGGAGTTGGGTCGCTTGCCTTACCAGGGTGTTTGGCAACGCAGTAACGACACGGATAAAGCGGCCATTGAGCAGGCAATGCATATGGCAGAGGTGACGGCCTACCGCAACCGCATTGCCACTACATTATCGGGTGGCGAACAAACACTAGTCATGCTTGCACGTATTTTTGCCACACAACCGCAAGTAATTTTTGCTGATGAGCCTGTCGCCACACTGGATCCTTACCACCAGTTACATGTCATGGAGTTGTTGCGCGCGCATGCACAGGATGACAATGCCGGCGTGGTGGTACTGCACGACCTGGAGCTCGCTGCACGATTTTGTGATCGCCTGTACTTGTTCCAGCATGGCAAGATTTTTGCCAGTGGCTCACCGTCAGACGTGCTGACACAAGAGAACCTGCGCGCGGTATACGGCATAGAAACACGCATTGGATGTTCGGAAGATGGTGTGAATGTCACTCTGGTAAGGCGTATTTGTGAAGGGCATCCGTAATACCATTCTTCCATAATAGTATTCTTGCACTGGATGACCGGAAATCATGGCGCTATTTTTCGCGGGCTTTCAGCGTCTCCAGATAAGGCATCAACATACGCATGGCATGGGTTACCTGATACTCCATTTGTTCCCGAAGGTCTTCTATCTGGACACCCAGCAATATTTTTTCATGCAGTTTTCCCTGGATCATCCCTAAAAAAACTTCTGCATCTTCACGCGGATGTGCACTTCCCAATTGCATGAACTCATCAACAATGTACGCAATGGCGTGTTCTGTAATTTCTTCGGCAAATATTGGCCCGAGACCTCTTTCACCATCCGCATAGGCGATGCGCTGCAAAGCCAGTGCTTCTGGCAGTTGGCAGCCCTGAAGATAGTTAAGTGCCAGGCGAGAAAGCCTCTCCTCCATGGTTTGCGTTGCCTGAAGCCCTTCGTTCAGCAGGGGGCCAATCAAGGTCGCATTCCTTGTCAGGGCCGCATGCAGCATGCCTGCCTTGTCGCCAAATTGCCGGTACAGGGTTTCCTTGGACGCTTTGGCCGACTGAGCCACCGCATTCATGCTGAACTTCTGGTACCCATCCCGTAACAAGACCCTGATGGTGTGGTCCAGCAGGCGGTTACGGAGCCCATCTTCCAATGGACGCCCTTTTTTTGTTGCTGGTTCATTTGCCGGTTGACTTGTCATGGGGAACCATTGTACCGTACCGTACGGTACGCTAATAGTGCTTTTATAGCGCGCAGGGTGTTTTATAAAAAACAGGGGTTAATCATGAACAGCGAATTGGCACTACAGCCCGTATGGGACTTTTTTATCAGGCACGGGGGTGACTTTTTAAGCTCGCCTGGGTTCATTTTAACGGCCGTGATGCTGGGTGTTTATGTGCCTGGAATATTTTTCTCGATTATTGATGTATTTATTACCAAACGATTAACGTTAAAGCAAAGTGCTGCCGTTTATTGGCGAGCGATGAAATGGTATTCAACGTTCTACATTGTAGCGATGCCAATTTTTCTTTTTGTCCCGCTACCTGTAAAGCTCAACATTCCCGCAAACGCCCCCACAGTAATCGAGTTTTGCAAGGATTTGCTGTTCTATTTCCTTCTGGGTGATTTTGCCTCCTATATATGGCATCGCATCGAGCATCAAAATAAGTGGTACGCCAAAAAAGTGCACTATGTGCATCACTTTGACCGCCCTCCCCTGAGCATATGGACAGCAATGGTTGTGCATCCTGTAGAGGGTTTCTCGGTATTTGTGTTTTTCCACATTTATGGCATTTTGTTCCCCATACATCCCTTGACGTTTTTTGTAGCCGCTTTTTCCTTGACAGCCGTCACCATGGTTACGCATTGCGGGTATAAAATACCGGTTTACGATAAAATTTTTGCAAATTCACCTTGCCATGATTTCCATCATTCCAGCAGAGAGCCAAAAAATGTGTCGGTTGTGTTGACGATATGTGACCGGATTTTTGGAACTTACCAGAAAGCTGGATGATGCGGATTACAGCGGCGCTATGTCTTCCACATGCAGAGAGAATTTTCCTGTTTTGCGGTCTTCAAAATAGTGATGCAATGTGCGCCACATGGTGCGGAATGCCAATTCGCGCCATGGAATTTCCTCTTCCGTAAACAGGCGCACTTCCAGTGATTCATCTGTGTTGGTCGCAAAAACCGGCTCAGGTAATTCAGCGATATACATCATGTAAACCTGCCCGATATGCGGCAGATTGAACATGCAGTACAACTCACCCAGGTTAACTTGTGCGCCAGCCTCTTCCACGGTTTCACGCTCTGCACCTTGTGCCACGGTTTCACCCAGTTCGAGAAAACCGGCAGGCAAGGTCCAGAAACCGAGGCGCGGCTCAATAGCGCGTCGACACATCAATACCTGATTCTGGTATACCGGCAGACAACCCGTAATAATTCTCGGGTTATTGTAATGGACAGTTTCGCAATCACTGCAAACATGGCGCTCACGGTTGTCACCCGCTGGCACAAGAATCCGCACAGCTGCACCGCAAAAAGAACAAAATTTCATGGCAATATCTAGGCGGGCAACACGGATTCACCGCGCCACAAATCAGCCAGTGTTTCACGCGAACGGATCGTGAAAACCTTATCTCCATCCACCATGACTTCAGCTGCACGCGGGCGACTGTTGTAATTGGAACTCATGACGAAACCATACGCTCCACTGCCATGGATAGCGAGGAGATCCCCGGCATCCAACGTCAATTCACGTGACTTTCCGAGAAAATCACCGGTTTCGCATATCGGCCCGACAATATCAAAAATATGCGATTTTCCTTCGTGCTTGCGTACTAGTTCGATATTTTGCCACGCTTGATACAGCGCAGGGCGTATCAGATCATTCATGGCAGCATCTACCACCGCAAAATGGTGTGAAGGCGTAGACTTGAGCAGGTCAACACGTGTGAGGAGCACGCCCGCATTGGCTACAATCGAACGTCCCGGCTCAACCAGCAATTTGATTTTTCTATCGCCGAGATTCGCACGGACAGCTTTCATATAATCGCCGGGTGTGGGTGGCTGATCGCCAGCACGGTAACTCACACCCAGGCCACCACCAAGATCCAGATGCTCGACAACGATATTTTCTGCAGCCAATGTATCAATCAAACCCAACACACGTTCCAATGCATCCAGGAACGGGGTCAACTCTGTGAGTTGTGAACCAATATGGCAATCGATACCCTTGATACGAATATGTGGCAGCGTTGCTGCTTCACGATAGACATCGACTGCCTCAACCATATCAATGCCAAACTTGTTCTCACGCAAACCTGTTGAGATATATGGATGTGTATTGGCATCCACATCCGGATTTACGCGCAATGATACCGGCGCCACAATGTTCATCCTGGCAGCCACGGTTTGTATTCGCTGCAACTCGGCGCGCGACTCTACATTGAAACAATCAATGCCAACTTCCAGCGCCCGCGCAATTTCGTCTTCGCGTTTTCCTACACCCGAAAAAACAATACCTGCAGGGTTGCCGCCGGCTGCCAGCACTCGCTCCAGTTCACCGACAGACACAATATCAAACCCGGCACCGAGACGCGCCAGCACATTGAGCACAGCGAGATTGGAGTTTGCCTTGACGGCAAAACACACACGGTGATCACACCCGGATAATGCCTCGGTATACGCGTGATAGCTGGCCGTAATAGCCGCGCGGCTGTAGACGTAGGTCGGTGTTCCATGACACGCCGCGATATCAGACAACTTCACACTTTCGGCGCACAACTCTCCCTGATGGTGGGTGAACACCTGCAACTGCATGCTCATCGTCAGAGCCCCTCTTGTTTCTCTGGGGTGGATTCCTCGGTAACCGGTTGATCGGTTGTTGTAGGCGCAGGGGCTTCAGCCGGTTCATCTTTCGGCAGATACAGCGGGCCGGTCTGGCCGCAGGCGCTGAGTAACAGGGAGAGCAGGGAAATCACAATCAGGGAGCGCATCTTCACACCATCAAGGGAGGTAAAGCGGGCAGTATAAGGTAAACTGGCGTCATGAAAATTCCAGATCGCATCAAACCGCTGATTGAAGACGGCATTGTCGACGATGTGCTGCGCCAGTTGAAAAGCGGCAAGGAAGCGGCCGTGTATCTGGTGCGTTGTGGCTCACACGTGCGCTGCGCCAAGGTCTACAAGGAAGCTACCCAACGCAGCTTCCGGCAAGCCGTGGAATACCAGGAAGGCCGCAAGGTCAAGAACAGCCGCCGCGCGCGCGCCATGGAAAAGGGATCCAGCTACGGCAAGCGCGAACAGGAATCTGCCTGGCAAACAGCGGAAGCGGATGCACTCTATCGCCTCGCCTCGGTCGGTGTACGCGTACCGAAGACATACGGCTTCTTTGAGGGCGTGCTGATTATGGATGTAGTGGTGGATGCCGATGGCGATCCGGCACCACGCCTGAATGATGTACTGCTGACCCCGGAAGAAGCGCGTGAATACCACCAGTTATTGGTGAGACAAGTAGTACTGATGTTGTGTGCCGGCCTCGTCCACGGCGATTTATCGGAATTCAATATCCTGTTGGCAGCAGACGGCCCTGTCATTATCGATCTGCCGCAAGCTGTGGATGCCGCGCACAACAACCACGCTTCCCGTATGCTGGAGCGCGACCTGGAAAATCTTTCCGAGTATTTCGGGCGTTTCGCGCCTGAGTTGTTGCACACGAAATACGGCAAGGAAATATGGAAAATCTACGCCAATGGTGATCTGACACCGGATACCCCGCTGACCGGTTTATTTGTGGAGCCTACCCAGTCAGCAGATGTGCGTGGCGTGCTGCTGGAAATCAACGATGTCATCAAGGAAGAAATGCGGCGGCAGGAAAGAATGAAAGAACTGGATGCGTGAGATGGGCAACGGCATAGTCTGGCTGGTCGGCGCAGGCCCTGGCGATCCTGACCTGCTGACGATCAAGGCATTGCGTCTTATCCAGCAAGCCGATGTCGTGATTCACGATCGACTCGTTTCACAAGCCATTATGGATCTGATTCCTGCCAGCACACGTCGTATCTATGTTGGTAAGTCGCGCAGCGACCATGCCGTGCCGCAGGAAGACATCAATCAATTGCTGATGCGTGAAGCCAACGCTGGCCACAAGGTGCTGCGACTGAAAGGCGGTGACCCGTTTATTTTTGGACGCGGTGGCGAAGAACTGGAGTTGCTGGCGGAGGCAGGTATCCCTTTTGAAGTCGTACCTGGCATCACAGCGGCCAGCGGCTGCGCCGCCTATGCCGGCATTCCCCTCACGCACCGGGATTACGCGCAGTCTGTGCGATTCATTACCGGCCACCTGAAAAATGATGGTGTCAACCTACATTGGCCTGAACTGATGGATCCGATGCAGACTCTCGTTTTTTACATGGGGCTGGTCGGGCTGCAAGCCATTTGCGAACAGCTGATTGCTCACGGCAGAAGTCCACTTACACCGGTTGCGCTGGTCGAGAAAGGCACGACGCCACAGCAACGCGTGGTGATTGCGACATTGGCAACTATCAATGAACGCGTCATTGCTGAAAAAGTCAGCGCACCGACGCTTACAATTATCGGTGATGTAGTGCAGCTACATAACAAGCTGCATTGGCGCTGAAGCCTTGCACCCTCCTGACTATCCCGTTACAGTGCGCGCGTTGTAACAGGTCCCTGAAAACCACTCTGGTTTAGGGGTTAAACGGGAAGTCTGGTGAACATCTTCGGATGCAATGCCAACGCTGCCCCCGCAACGGTAAACAAGTAAAAGCTGGCAATACGTCACTGTGCGCAAGCATGGGAAGGCGCCAGCCCGGTTGGACACCTCTATTTGAAGTTGATCCAACCACTTGTGAGCCCGGAGACCGGCCTGCGACACACGGGAATCGAAAGGTTCCTA
>ERZ724520.1456-NODE-1456-length-11812-cov-4.549715_pt1 | contig 11812 bp, 17 predicted proteins | sample MGYA00376053_ERZ724520 | MGnify/ENA primary metagenome ERZ724520 (study PRJEB28724, sample SAMN07190886) | activated sludge metagenome | isolation source: activated sludge of sewage treatment plant in Hong Hong | place: USA: Christiansburg, Virginia | collected... | reverse complement strand
ATCGCGTTCGGCAACGAGTACGCGTTCAACAATCCTCAGGCCCTCTAATAAACCCTTTACGAACGCCTCCACATCTCGGAAACACAATTCCAACTCTTCTATTCACTCTACTCCCTCCCCAATATCTTCACACTCATCTTCATCGGCTACGCCCTCGACAAGTTCGGCATGCGTCGCGGCCTAGTCCTCCTCGCGGTAGCCATCGCCCTCTGCCAACTCCTCTTCGCTATTGGCGGACAAATCTAAAGTTACGCGCTCATGCTTTTCGCCCGCGTCCTCTACGGCATCGCCTCTCGCAGTTTCTTCATCCCTCAGGCCTCAATGGTCGCTGTCTGGTTTCGGGGTCGCTAGCTTTCCTTCGCCATGGGCATTGTCATCACCTGCCCCGAACTCGGAAACGCCCTCAATAGCTACCTCACCCCCATCATCTACGAAGCCAGCGACAGCCTTGGTGCACCACTTTTCACATCAGTGGCCATCTGCGTGCTCGGTGTTGTGGGATCAATCTTTGTCTACCGAATCGACAAACAGGCTGAATAAGTAAGGCAACAGCTACGCAGATCGACGCGAGGAACGACGCACAGAGCGAGGTCTCAGAGTACTCCCTGGACACTAACTAGTCAAAACACGAAAAAATCAAACTGTCCGACCTCAAAGAACTGAGCCCAACTTTTTGGATTGTTTCCATCCTCTGCACCCTCACCATGTCTCAGTACATCCCCTTCCTCGATAACGCTAACCGTCTCTTCCAAAAACGATTCTGTTTCACCCAAACTTCAGCCGGATAAGTCATCACCGTCACCTACATTGCCACTGCCGTCTTCAGTGGACCACTCGGGCTGCTAGTCAACCGAGTCGGTTACCGTCGTTACTTCATCATCTTTACCACAATCGTCTTCTTCACTGCACACACCATCCTATGGACCTACCCCCAATGCACTAGCTCACCAGAGTACGGCTCCATTTGGGGACTGCTACTACTTGGCATCAGCTTTTCCTTCTACGCCAATGTCATCGTAGCAGCCATACCCCTAGTTGTCCAACGCAAAGTCCTAGGCTCTGCCATCAGTATCATGGAAATTCTCTCCAGTCTCGCTGAATGCATCGTACCCATGATCACTGGTTTCCTCATCGGACACGGAAACACACCTTAATAGGGCTATAAGTCCTCATCCCTTTTCTTCTTCCTCATCGGACTTACCGCCATCATCTCCTCCTTTTCTCTGTTTTTCATCGACTCTCGCTACAAAAAAAAGCTCGACAAAGGATAAAAAAAAGTACCAGAACTCACCAACCTCGATGACTTGGAAGTACCCTCTGAATACAAACGTATCTCTGAAGAACTGACTAAAGTCTCAGATGATGGCTCTGGCCGTTCAAGCTTCATGGACGTCTTCAAAGGCCGAAGGTCCGTTGGTATCGAACTCACCACCAAACTCTACTGAACGGTTTTTTGATAGTCTGCAAAACAGATTCAATTTGCCATATAATAGTAATTAACCATGTTATTGCGAAAGATAGCTGAGAGATTTGCCAAACAAAAACCCATGGACGCATTCAAAACCTTTCTCGAACACGATATGGGCAGCTCCATCCGACAAGAACCACATCACAAGGATAGGAAGTATGCTCATGTCGAAATTGCCGAAGAGTTCAAACGGCACGAACATAGCCGTAAACAACAGAGACTCGAACACCTCAAAACTCGCAAACAATTGCTCTAGCAAAAACTTAGTATCGAATCGAAACTACTTACGAGCCAATAGAGCGAGGAACTAAGTCGGTAAATGGTGTCGCTGCAGGCACTCATGGACCAACAAAGCAGCGAGCTAATGTAAGTGGAGAAGAAACTGGAAGAGACAGAGGGTGAAATGGTACTAATGTAAGGACCTCAAAAGCTAGTCGTTCTGAATAAAATTGAATATCTAAAACACATGACTCAGCACCCCTCAGGACTTATCCTTCCACCCAACACTCAAGCCATCATCGAAAACGTCCACTATCTCGTCAATAACAACCTCCCCGTCAACAAATACGTACCCCTTCCAAAACGAAGAAACTTTACTAACTTATGCCATAAGTTTTCAAAACAGAAATCAAAGAATTGGAAATTTCAATGCAGCGACTAATCTAAGAAAAAAGCCTAGATCCAGCCACAGACCCGAGCAGCAGAATACGTTTCTTCGTCCGCCACTCCACTCGTTTCAGAGATCCATAACAGGGTACCATCAATACTAACTTAGATATCATTGATTTACAAGAGGAACGTGACGAAGTCTTTGTAAATTTATAAATAGAAATCGGAAGGCTTATGGAACCGCATATGAGTTATGTTCGCATGGTGGACCAGGGCGTCACTCCCTTTCGGAACTGTTAACACCTCATTACTGTATTGCTCTCAGAAACGCTCAAACTTGAATTCACTCCTCAATAGCTTGCCTTTCAGAAAACTTTACGTGAAATCGTTGCCCTCAAGGAAGTATTGGTACTTTTATGCAGAAATTTTCTATTTACAACGACGACGTCAATAAAAAGGTAATCAAAATGCGCTATCGTTACATTGAGCCACCTGAATATGTAAAAAATCACCCAATATTGCTCGAAAGATACTAAAAAATCATGCTAAAGTACACTAATCCTCAGGAGGTTTCCTCTACCTTGGAAATTGAAAGCGTTCCCGATGATGGAGGCAGGGCATATCTTAGTGAAAAAATAAAAGAAATAGTAGTAAACAAGTACCACCCAATCATCGAGTAGCTTTGGAACTCCGGAAAGCGAGAACAGCTAATCGCCAAGAAAAAACAACTTTAAATCGATTTCTACAACGATTCCACCAAGGTTCTATAATAATACCAAGAATTACTTGCCGATCAGAAAGAAAAAGATGAAGTACTTATGATGAAAATTAGTTTCTAAAGATTCCCAAGAGACCAAGATAAGTTACCGAAGTCAAAAACATACCAATCACCCTCGACGAACTGACAAAATCGATAGCCATCAACAACTCCAACCCCGCCAAATACAATATCGCCTTCTTCACTGAGTACCTCGGACTAGAGAATGAGGAGTAAACTCGTAAACTCTTCAACAGTTTCAGCTACCTTCGGGTACCCCACCAGGAAAACAAGTCTATCGAGACTTTAAAATTCTAGATAATCAAATTCAGAACCAACTGAACTTGATGAATTGTACTTTGATTCACTCTTTGCTGAAACTGATACCACTAATGCATTATTGCCAAAGACCATCATTGGTTCTATAATTCCTATAATAATATAACTAACATGGACGCCGTCAACGAAGCCGAAGAACCCCTAGACATCGGAGTCTGTAACCAGCACAACAGAGTATTCGAGTGTTACTGCACTCAGTGCTACTGGTATTTGCTTAGCAATGCAGCATGATCTGTCCCTCCTGCCTCATGTTCGACGCCCACAAGGGACACACTGTCACCAAAATTGAAGAGGGTGCCAAGGAGATACGCACCAGAATTAACAACTCCGCTAAAGAAGGATTGCTCAAATTCGATAAGACAGAGTCCATTCTCCTTGACATCCGCCATGCCAAGCTTTCCCTTTAAGAAAATGCAGAAGTGGTCATACAAAAATCAGAAAAGTACTTCGATTAGCTTATTGCAACTTTAAAAACGAGAAAAGGCAAGTTTTTAGAAGAAGTCAGAGAACACTTCAGCCAACAAATCGAACAAATCGATCACAGTGAAGAAGAATGGCTCAACAAACAGGAAGTCTCCCAAAAGATTTTGAAATTACAGACCTCCAAAGACGACTTGAAGCTGATGGAAGAGGCAAGCTACATAGTCGAGGGTAGATATTGATTTATAATTAGGTTTGTAAAATCTGGCTAAACCCGTTGAGTATCGAGAAATACGACTGTTGGAATCTGTGGAGTCAGATCTGGCTTTGGGCAAGCAAAAATACCAGTTTAAGGAAGTACAGGAAGCTCTAAAAGATTACTTGAAAAAAGGGCGATAGATAATCAATAGAATCAGATGCTGATTAGGGGAATGTTGTTTGTATTCTTTATTTAATGGCTCTGTCGCAATGCTCAAGTTCGCTCAAATTAATTATTTCATCTTATTTGAGTTTTATTAATTTAAGGGGTTTAATGTAAAGAAAACCCTTCTAATATACAAAAACAATGGTTAGTATAACCTTAAAAGGCAGCAAGCCAATAGCTGATCCGCAATAGTATAGTGGCTATTATCCCTGCCTGTCACGCAGGAGACCCGAGTTCAATTCTCGGTTGCGGAGGTTTTTTATTATTTTAAACAAAATTCACCTTAGTGGAGATCTATTCACATAAAACCGATAATCTTTTTGAACACAATTCGAAGATCAAAGACTCTTATTATCTATCTTTGCCAAAAGAAACGAAAGTGACGTTTGCCACCTAATTAGCAGTCTTCATATTTAAATGTAATTATAGCAGCTCGAGAAACTGAAGCTCTTAGGGGAGGGCACCTTCGGCAGATGCTATCTCGTCCGTCATCGCCTCACTGGGTAAGTCTCAGTGCTCAAACAAATCGAAATCATGGGAATGAGTCCCGAATAGCTGGAGGAAGCATTCAAAGAGGCCAACATCCTTAAATCGTTATAGCACCCCTTCATTGTCGGCTTCAAGGACTCCTTTTAGTCCAGTGACGGCCACCTGAACATCGTCATGAACTACGCCGACGGGGGCGATCTTAGCCAGAAAATCAGAGAGTATCGCCAAAGAGGCGCGATGCTCGGCGAATCTTAGATCCTGGACTGGTTTACCCAGGTTTGTCTGGCCATCCACCACGTCCACCGCCAAAAAATAATCCATAGAGACATCAAAGCCCAAAACATCTTCCTCACCCGCGAAGGACGAGTCCGTTTAGGTGATTTCGGCATCGCTCGCAATTTGCAAAAAACCCTACAAAAAATGAAAAGCATAGTCGGAACACCCTATTATATGTCCCCCGAAATCATCTAAAACAAAGAATATACCTTCAAGACTGACATTTGGTCCCTCGGTGTGCTCCTAGTTGAAATGTGCCTTCTCAAACCTCCCTTCGACGCTCTCTCCATACCTGCACTTGCACTCAAAATCACAAAAGGAGAGTCTCTACCTGTCCCCAAAGTATACAGCAAGGAACTGCGAAAACTGGCTAGCTAAATTATGCATGTAGAACCATCTCGGCGCCCGACAGTTGAGGAAATCTTGAAGAATCCGTTAATCAGTCACCGTGTTGACGAGTTTCTTCCTCGATAAATCCGGGAGAGGGAGCTATCCAACGCAAGCTCGGTAGATCCCAAACGCATTGCAGCTTCGAGGGGACTTTTGATCGATTGCGGAAGCGATGAATCGGGGAGTCTCCAGGAAGTGGTATCGCCCAAAAATGGAGGCCATCATAGCAAAAATCACGACTTGCCCGTCAAACGCATGGACAATTACGTCAAAGATTCGCGAGGAATCGACAAGAACGACAAGAAGGCAAGCAAAAGAGGGGACCAGCTCCGACGGAGAGAGGCCTCCTAACCGACTCTGACTCCAAAAGGTCACGCGAAGATCTAAAACGAGCGCAAGATTATGGTAAAGAACAGTTCAATGGTTTCTTTTGAGAAGAAAAAACCTCAAAACGCTGGTTGTTTCAAGAAGCGGGCGAAATGCAGTCCGGATATGGTGTAGGAGGGACTGTTGTAGATCGAGGTGATAAAAAACGACATAAAAAATGACATAAACTCGATGATTGGCCAGTTGAGTCACCGCCACAAGGAGCCAGAAATCGAAGAACTTTAAGAAGCTTAGAATGAGGAGCGTCCTTGGAGTTAGTCTGAAATAAATGTTACCGAGACACCTCTTTAAACTTTGGAGCAACTGATCCGAGAATTGACGGGAGGGGCAAACCTGGAGCAGATGTACGGCGAATGCGAGGACGGAATATGTATGACTGGTCCGTGTGCTGGCCTGGTGACTTTGGGTTTAGCGATGCGTGGAGACGTGGCAACCTGATTGATTAATTTACTACTACTCCTATATCTCATCATAATTGCACCTTTGAGTGAGTGACTCCTACTGGCATCGTGCCTGTTTATGAAATGGTATACTATTGGCGGTCTATAAAGGTATGCTCGAGTAATAGAACGAGGCTCGCCTGTCGGCCAAACTCAAGGCGCAGATCATCAAGCAGATCTTCAAAGACCTCGGCCCCAAGAACCTGAAGGGCGTGGAGGTGTTCTACCTGATTGTCTGCGAGGACCAGGTCGAACTGCAGTTCATCTCGCTGGCCAAGGACATACTCATCACCATCATCCTCAAAAAAAACCTGTTCCAACACTTCTCCTACCCCCGCGCTCGTCCCTCACTCCACAAGTACGCTCTTGAAGACTTCACCCTCGTGGCCTTCCTCTTTGAAAACAACAAACTATTGCTCGACCTCGAACTTACCCCCCGTAACTTCTCCCTCGCCTACGCCTCCCCCGCCGGACGCACCCAGTTCCTCGCTCAGGCTCTCAGCTGTGACCCTGATGATGAAGAACTCCTCATCGCCGACCAAGACCTCCGTCCACAGGAACAGGGATCGCTCCAGATGCGGCTAGAACGCGCAGGCATGCTGTAAGGCGTGCTGAGTTACGCCAAAGGATGCAAGTTGGCCAGTTTGTGGCTCCGCTACGAGTCCTGTCGGAAAATGTTGGAAGTGGCAGACAAACGGGAACAGCCCGAAATTAGCTGGCTGCTGAAGCTCGAGGAACAACCCCGGGTAACGCTGGCTGTGGAAATGGAACTCAACTGCAAGATGCTCGCCTGCGCACTCAACCTACTCCCCAATGACTCCCCGCTCATACTCACTCTCTACCCTGGCTTCCTCCTCCTCGATGTGCCAGAAAAAGAAAAGAATTTCACGATTCGCCTCAACGCCAAGCACCTTCAGCGCTGACGATGATAGATACTCAATTAATTGTCTTAAAAGCACTTAAAAGCACTTAAAACTGAGTTTTTTTTGCAGATTGAAGATGAGTGATTTTAGTAATAAAATATACTATCATATCATTCTTTCTGCAAATATAATTTTTATTAGCAAAATAACCATGGCCGCCAAAACCCTCCCCCATCCCCGTCCCGCACACCCAGCCACCCACACCACCCGCAAACGCATCCACAAATCCAAACTCTCACTCCCCCACCACGACTCCGACACCTCCGCCTCCCTCCCCGAACCAGAATCACAAACCTGCCTCCTCCCCCCTCACACCTCCCACACCCCACCCACGGGTCAATACCTAATCGAAGTCGACCTCTGGGGCAGTAGGCCATTGACCCTCTGGGAACGGCTGCTGGGCGAGACGCCCCTTTTCTGATTTCAATGCGATTATAGTTTAAATTGTATGGCTCGGCAGCGGCCCCTCGTGGCCAAACTCGACGACTACATCGGCGCCTTCTACGAGGACGCCCTCGACCCCAAGATCAAAGCCAGCAAGGAAGTGCTCTAACTCTTCCAGGACTTCGCCAATCTATAAACTCTGCTCGAACATGGTACGCCCCTACCCACGCAGACTCCCTCCTGCCGGTCCTAAGTCGCACGCTGGCCGAGAACCACAAGCGGAACATCGACCTTTCTGTGTATACTCTGAGCATCTTCTACATCCTGTCGAACTACCAGCAGTTCCAATAGCTGCTGACTGAGAACAAGGTGGGCACGACGATAATCGAGGTGCTGTAGAACCAGATCCAACGATTCGACCTGCTGTACAGCGAGTACATCTAGACCTGGCGGCGGAACAACGAGAACGACCGCATCACTGCCCGTTCGCAACTAAAGAAGCTGAACGTGCTAATCTGGAAGCAGGACAAACTGTTCTACGTGTGTCTCAACATCCTTTTCAACATCAGCCACAACCCGGCCATCTAAAAAAAAATGAGGAAGGCCGGACTTGTGCAGATACTCACACGCTGCCTCGAACGCAATGACTTCCACCTGCTCATCGTCACGCTTGGGTTCTTGAGGAAACTCTCGCTCATCGCCGAGTACAAAGACCAAATGGTACTGTTTTGGTGATGCAGCTGGCCGTTGGCATAATATAGAAACTGGAACGCTTCTTCACCTGCGACAACGACATCCTCCTCAACTTCGCGCTCATGGTCTACTACAACCTGGCTTTCGACCGCAACGCCCGCGAAACAGTCGAAAAGGCCTCCCTCATCCCCAAATTCGTGCACCTGCTGGCCCAAGATTCGCCCAACCGCATGACCGCCCTCAACATCCTCTACCTGCTGTCGACCGACGCCGGCATCCGCTACACGCTTGCCTACACGAACTGCATGGACTACGTGGTCAAACTCATCCTCTTCCCGCACCCCAACATCGGCCCGGTCTAACTCATGGCCCTCGCCATCAACCTGGCCGCCAACGAACGCAACGTCGAACACCTGTCCCCCGAAGACTTCAACAAAATACTCGACAAAGCCGTACGAGCGGAATAGCCCACGCTCCTCAAGTTCTGCAAAAATGCACTGAGATCGAGCAAAAACGAAAAACTGCATGAGGGCATGAAAACAGTCATCAAAGACAAACTCATCAAGGCAGTCATGACCAAAACAAAAAACGGATAGCTCTGTCTCGAAGTCATCGGACTCATGGCCGGCGCACAACTCGGCAAGGAATGGACGGATATCCTCCTCACCAACGAAAAGTTCATCGATTTCCTAGAAAAGAGCATGATCAACGGGGTCACTGAGGACGACCTGCTCATGGAAATGCTGGCGCTGATTGCAAACATCTGCGCGGAAGCTGAGTGCTGCTCCCTCATCGAACGTACCCCATGCAATATCCAGGACTGTTCGAGCCAGTACTGACGCTGTTTTTGGGCAAGGAGTACGACCCTGACTTCATCTGTCAGGTATTGCACTGCATTTACAGTTTCATTTTCCATGCTGTGGGGCTAGAACGCATCCTAAACGAGGGAGAAGTGCTTATGCGCATCCTGGAACTGATCGAAGACCCAAACGAGGGAGTGAGAGACATCAACGACGAGGTCCTGACCATTCTGCGGGAAACTGACGATATCTAACTCAACTAGAGCATAAAACAAAGCAAATTTTATCAGCACAACAAGAAGTGGCTGACTGAGACTGAGGGCATCCACGACTGGGTGTACGACAACAACCCGTACGCGTTCAATGAGGAGATGCTGGACCCGCGGATGTGGGAGAGTGAGGACGATTACGACTGATGATTGTGTATGACTACTTCTGCCAACTAGACCTACTCCGATAGCATAAACATAGCAATACCATATCATACCCATTACTAAGAATTAAACCATTTATACCTTAGGTGGACTTCGTTGATAATATTATATCAAACCTATTGTTTGTTTTTAACCACTCACCCTCCTCCATTTAGCCCACTCTGGTTATCCTCAGAATTAAAGACTAACCACTATAGCTTTTATTAATCGAATTGCATGTAGGATCCGGGCAACCTCCAGAAAAACCCCTATTATTTATCCAAAACCATCCCAGAACCAGTGGAACTGGTAGTGGTCACTGAGGCCAACCTGGCCGACAAACCGATATCTGGCTGCGCGTTGGGTTGTTCATGCGAGAAATGTCTGGCCCTGGGCTACACGCAAGTTTTGGCCCTGTAGAGCAGCTAGGCGTTCGTGTTCGGGGGTCCGATTATGGTGCGCCTGCCTGTGTCCAACTTCCACCAGATGGTCGGCCACGTCAACCTCACCTACAAAAGCTTCCACTCTTTCGCCCTCGCAGACATCTCCAAACTCAAGAGCACCTACACCAACTTCCTACCCGGACTCAACAAACTCTACCTCACCCTCAGGCCAGACGAACGACGGGAGGAGATTGCTGTCAACGCCAACGACACTGTCTTCTGGTTCATCAACCTCATACGCGCTAAACTGTACGCTGGACACCGCTACGGCATCCCCTACCGCAAATACGAGGGAAAAATCATTGGGAAGGTATGGGTAAAACGATTCTTCCACGGCTGGGTGTCGACCGGAGTAGAAATAACTGACCGACTACGCATCGACGGCTAGAGCGAAATCAAAAGTATCCGCGAGTTCTGGACGAGGTTTGAGCTGATCGACGTGGAGGGACTGTGTCTGGTGGTCAAGTTCTGGGATTTCCTGAGCAAGTGGGAATTGGGTATTCCTTTGCGGGAACTGGCCATTTGGCTCACTGCCTTCCTTTCCCTCATCCGAGACTGATAAATGATCGTTTACTGCTCTGTACTCGCCTGGAAGCATTACCCACCAGGAAAAGACAGCAATTGATCGAGTATCGCTATTACCTAACATCTATCAATGAATTATGTATGATAAGTCTGAATGGATGATAAAAATAATAAACGAGTATCAGTGCGAGTTGAGGGTGGCACTGAGGGGGTCGACGAGGACGGTGGTGTTGGCGGCGTGGCCCATGTAGTTGTAGGCGAAGGAGACGTTGAACTGGCTGTTGGGCACGCCGCTGGGGTAGATGAGCAGACAGTCGAAGAGGTTCAGTTTGGGGGATGCCTCCTGCTGGCAGTACACGGTGGGTTTGGGGGCGCTCCTGAATGCGACCTGGACGAAGCTCTGCATGGCGGAGGCGGTGGGGAAGGTGAAGGTGGGGGTGGAGGCGAGAGTGAGGAAGACGTTGTTGGAGTTGACGTTGACCCTGCCGGAGAGTACCAGGGAGTCGGTGGTGGCGTTGGGCACGATGGGGACTGTGACTAGCTGGCAGATGGAGGGCTGTCCGGTGCAGTTGTAGCCGGGGGTGATGGTGCAGCCCACGCAGCCGGGAGATGAGATCGACCCTGAGTCACATGTTTATCCGCCGAGGATGAACCCGTCGCCGCACACTGGCTGGCAGCTGCCGTTGAAGGTGGTGGTGTAGCCGGGGGCGCAGAGCAGGCAGGCGCTGGCCGAGCAGTTGAGGCAGTTGGGTGGGCAAGTCACGCATTTGGCAGAAGCTGCATCGAAGTACTGGCCGGCCGAGCAGGAGGTGATGACTGGGGAGGGCACGCATGTGTTGTAGAGGGCGCTGAGGTAGTAGCCGCTGGGGCAGACGCAGGCCTGCAGGGAGGGCATGTAGACCCTGTTGGGGGGACACTGCGCACAGCCGCCCATGAAGGCAAACTGGTTGCTGTTGCACTGCAACACGCACCCGCAGCCACTCGCCACGTACCCCTTCACGCACACGCACTGTCCTCCCGATACCACCATGTTGTTGGGGCAGGAGTAGCACTGGCCACGGGTGTCGAGCAACTGGTCGTTCCCGCAGCTCTGCACGCACACGCCCCCTACTGAGGCTGACCCCGAGGGACACACGCAAGTGCTCAGGTTCTGACTGTAGGTCTGTCCTCTGGGACAGGTGGCGCAGTAGCCATTGATCTGGAAGGTGTTGGGCAGTGCGGCGCAGGGCTGGCAGGAGAGACTGACCGAATCGAAGATATAGCCGGGATTGCAGATACAGCGTCCGTTGCTGGGGGTTGAGTTGGGTTGGCAAGGTGCGCACTTGCCGTTGGCGGTGTAGCTGGTGGCGGGGCAGGGCGAGCAGGTGAAGTTGGAGAGGCCGAAACCGGGGATGCAGCTGCAGTCATCCGTGGAGGGGTTGTAGAGCCAGTTATTGCCGCAATAAGCAACGCAGGTGCCGTCGGGGTTGTATCGGAAGCCGGGTTGGCAGTTGCAGGCGTTGAGAGCGGGGGAGTAGACTGCATTGGCGGGGCAGGTGACGCAGTAGCCGTTGTTGATGAAGTACCCGTTCGGACACTGCACGCACACCCCGTTCGCCATGCCGAACCCAGCCACGCACACGCACAGCTGCA
>ERZ724520.1455-NODE-1455-length-11816-cov-3.674688_pt1 | contig 11816 bp, 21 predicted proteins | sample MGYA00376053_ERZ724520 | MGnify/ENA primary metagenome ERZ724520 (study PRJEB28724, sample SAMN07190886) | activated sludge metagenome | isolation source: activated sludge of sewage treatment plant in Hong Hong | place: USA: Christiansburg, Virginia | collected... | reverse complement strand
AAAAGTACCCAGTTGCGCCAATTGGCGACGGAAGGGCGAGCGAATATGGGCAACAAATTCAACAAGGTCCTGTTAGCTATGCTGGCCAGCAGAATGCGCCAAGATGCCAACAGAGGCAAACAGCAAACCGAGAACCAGCTCGGCGGAATCAATGAAATGCAGAAAATCATCGCGCATATCATGGGCGCCTCACCTCCGCGCCCCTTCAGTGACTACCTTCAGGATACCGAGATGCTCTTCAACTCCGGCGCCCCATGCAACACCGTCAAAGAGGAGTGATTTTGATGATGATCGAGTGATAGCCAAACAATAATCAAATATCAAGTCAGTCAGTCCACCTGACCTTCTTCCCGTTGGCCCAAATGCCAGCCCGCTCAACCCCCTCCTTGTTCCGGTACACCCCCTTTCCATCCTGCTTCCCGTTCTTCCACTGCCCCTTGTACGATCGACCGTCTGGCCAGAAGAACTCCCCCTATCCGTCTTTCTTTTCGCAAGTGTAGTCTCCCACATATCTTCTCCCGTCGGCCCAAACAAAGGTGCCCCGTCCGTGCATCTTGTTGCCCTTCCAGAAGCCCTCGTACTCCCGCCCGTCCATCCACACGTACTTGCCGTAGCCCTCGATGTTGTTGTTCCTGAACTCACCCTCGTACTTGTTGCCGTCGAGCCAGGTGAACAGCCCGTGCCCCTCCTTGACCCCATCCACGTAGCTACCCTGGTACTCCGCCCCGTCGGCCCACTTCTCGTGCCCGTACCCGTGCTGCTTGTCGTTCAGCCACTCCCCAGTATATGACGTCCCGTCAAGGTGGAAGTACACCCCCTTACCCTCAGCCTTGTCGTTTACCCACTCCCCTTCATACACATCTCCTCCAGCCTGGATCAGTCTCCCCATGCCATTGGCCGCGTCTTGATCCCAGTAACCCTCGTAGAAACTTCCGTCCTTCCACACCTGCCTTCCCACCCCACATCTCTTTCCATCCTTCCACTGTCCGCAGTAGATCGCCCCGTTCTACAACTCAGTTGGCGGCTTGTGCTCGTAAGGGAAGGTCTCTCGAAAAGTGAACTAACCAAGTTTGAGGTAGGTGTTCTTGACAGCCTCTGGACATATCTTGGAGAGTTCTTCGAAGGAGAATTGGGGAGAAGCTGATGCTTCGGGTTGAGGAAGCAAGGTTACGCTGGTGTTGGCACCCACGTTCTCACAGGTTTAGCAATTTCCCATTTTTTTGAAGTTGCTCTTTCCGTTAAAAATACTATACCAATATAATCACCCAAACTTATCCGCCATAAATACAATCATACAAATTAAATCATTAATTAAATGCTTTTCTCTTGCAAATATTTTATCTTCATACCAGTTTAAGGAAAAAAATAAAACAACACTGTCCAATATATCAAAGTGGAATAAATCTATTGAACCACTATTTATCTAATATTACCTCACCCTATTTTTTGATATTTTAATAAATGTGCAAAACAATCACTATCAACCTCCACTGAGTTTGCCTGCCACTTTGCAAGCATCTTTAAAGAAAGTGCTGCATTTGTCCAGCGAACCATCCACCACATTAAATATGTTGTTCATTTCATCGTTTAGCTGCGCGAGCACCTTCTATACTTCTCCTTCCGTGTCCCCCTCGCCCATTGCTGGGAACCACTCAACATCTTCCGAGTTGACCTTGGTGTCGATGTCAAATTCCAGCCCCGTGTAGTCAGTTTTTCCCTTTTTCTTGAGCACATAGAGGTAGTAAAGGTAGTTCCAAAGGAAGTGCTTGGTGATATGCTTGTCAAAGGTCGTCCCGCTTCTTTCCATCTAAATAAGTCAAAAAGTACTGCCGGCTTGTTCATGGCGCATATATAGCAGTTGTTCTGCTTATCGTCATCTCGCTCCTGATCCTGTTCCTTCAGCTCTCCGAAAGCGTCAATCATTATACCTCCCACGATGCTCTGGAACATAATCTCCATAAACACCACATAAATCGTATCGAAAATAAAACGCATGCCCTCAAAAGAGTCCATCGATTAACCGATTGCTCCCCCTGTATACAAAGTCAGCACACACCCCACAATGTCCTCACAAGCCTACTACGGTAGCTCCTCCTCCCAAAGCACAGGCGTATACGTATTGAGTGAAATAACGTTGAAAACAAGAATGAACACCCCCGCCAGGAAAGACAACAAAGCTAATTTCTTAAAGTTGTTGAGGATAGCCTTGAAGATGTTGGTGAGTTCCGAGATGTCCGTAAAGATATCGAAAAGGTGGATGGTGTACCACTCCACCCCCACAAAGTTGCCCATTATCGTCGCCACCACGAACATCAGGATCGACAGGAACCCGCTCTCGTACTGCGCCAGCGCGTAGGTAGTCACCAAGATGTTCCTCACAAACAAATTGCTGAGAATGGCGCTCTTAATGGCACTAAAGTAGGGTTTGATTAGCGCTATCAAATTTTCATAATGAGCAAGCAACAAGTCCCACCCCTCAACTTACGAGTAGTCCTTCTTCTTGGTCTCCAAGGCCGCAGTAGCGCTCTTCTCCTCTTTCTCCTCGGATGCAGCCAGGTCGTATTTCTTCAATGCCAACGGCTTGCGCAAACTGATCCAAATCACCATAAACCACAAAGTCACCAGCAACTGCGCAGCCGCAGCGATTCTCATCAAAAACTCAGACACCACCGAAGTGTAGGTAAAAGTAGAAATCATCTCCTCAGTGTCGTGGTCCACCACGATGCAGAACAACATCAAGAAACAAATGGTAAAGGAAATGTTCCTAGCCATGCGTCGCACCTAGGCCGCATATTCAGAAGTAATGGGGAAGTTGATCTCCTTATTCGAGAAAGGCAACTGATGCGGTACATACTTCAACGTGTAGTTCAGACTAATCTCCTAATACACCTCGTCCTGGTGCTTCAGCAAGGTTATCAACTTGTCCCGCTGCGTCTCCCGCTTCACGTTCATCATAATCGAGTCCCGCGTGTCACTGGCCAGGTAGTTGAAGATCGGGTGTTTGGGGAAGTAAATGAACTGGAAACCCTTCTCTTTACCGTTGAAACAACTTATCTCGATCGACAGGATCAGCCCCTCAAATAAACTGATGAAGTCGCCGATGTGGTGGTAACTGTCAGAACAACCAGAAGCGAAGTCCAACAACCCCTGCTGGAACTCACCCGCACGTTCAGCCTTCTTCCTCTATTCTAGGTTGGGCTTGTCCTTGTCGTAGTCGGCCATCTCTGTGCAGTGCGCTTGGTAGAGTTTTATCTTCTGGAGAATGTATAGCACTGAGAGTATATTCTGCACCTAGTCGTTGAGAATCGGCCCCTGCCCCTCAATCTCCTGGATATACGCCGCGATTGCCTGCTTATTGAACTTGGCCAGCAGCTCTCGATCATAGTCCTTCTCGCCCCATCCGTCGTCCCTCACTACCTCCAACGCCTCGGCCCTGTCCCGCAGTATCTTCATCAAATTCTGCTTGATGACCACCCAGAGGTACTTGGGCTGACACTTCGAAATAAACTCGTGCACCAAAATGTTGTCGTTCCCCTCAAAATTGCACAAGGCCAGGTCGATGCCCTTCTGGTAGATCGCACGCAACAAATTCAAAGGCTCGTCCTACGCATCCGTCTCCGGCACCAGGTTGAACTTACGCGCCCCAAGGTTGCCCTCATCCAAGAAATAGTCCGCCAGGTAGCTCAAATCCTAAAAGAAAGTACTCTTCATAAAGGCAATCTGGTTGTCAATACACGGCAACTGCGTAATCTCGTTGATAAACTCCAGCAAAGTCTGAGGAATACCCACCACCTTGTTGTTCATTATCTTAAACAGCTTTCGCAGCAACAAAGTTGTCACCTCAATGAAGTTAATCGTGTTTGTCTTGCGTTGAGTACCCTCCAAATCGTTGTACTGCTCCAACAAAAACCGCTTCATCTTGATATTCCCGTTCTCGCAGAACAACTGCAAAAACCTAAACATCCGGCACAGCGCCTGCTCGTTGCTCTTCTCATTCTGCAACTCTGTCTTGTCGTACCCCGTCCGCCCGAACACAGAATCGATGATATTCGCTCTCGAATCAAAAAAGTCGTAAGTGTCCACTATCGAGTAGGCAAAGTCCCTGTCCTTGCTGACCGCCTCCTCCTTTATCTTCCGCATCTCAATCAAAATCAGCCCGATGTTACTGATCAACCGCCTTACGTTCAGCAACATCGAGTTCTCCGCGTCCGCAGTCAGTACATCCAACATACTGTTCTGGCATTTCTCGTTCCCGTTGAACAAATACGCGATACCCAGCAACAGTGTCTCATTGAGCAGGTCCAATCTGTTACTAAAGGTGCCGTTGTGCTTGAAAATCGATTCGATAAACTCAGACCCCCCGCACTCCATTATCAGTTCCTGCCTCGCCATAAACTCCCGCATGGCCGCGTCGGTGTTGGCAGTGCGCTGGGCCGCGTCGGGCTGGTCCTCGCCGACCTCCCCCGGGAAGTAGTCGGCGTTCCACTTGTCCACCGGCAACTTGTAGTTCTGCCTCTCCTCCACCGCCTAGGTTATGTAACACCGCGCTATCCTTATTATGAAAATCTTCTCATTATCGTCAATGGCGTCCTGGTTGTTCATGATCAGTCTAAACGAAGTAGCAAAAATGTCACGCAAAGGAACCACCGCTTTGGACTTGTTCTCCCCCACCGCCAACCAACGCTTCTCGTAGTACAACTCACTCGTACCGTCAATGTGCGTCAACGTGCTCACTAACTTGTAGAACTACTCCTCCCGCAACTTACGGAACACCGGGGAGTCATCAATTATCTCCTTCACGATAGATAATCTCCTGTTCAACTCAATATTCTCCTCGTTTTCAGTCAAGGTAGGCTTAGCAATCACCTTGAAAATACGTGAGTTTGCAGTCTGGATGTGCGGCTTGTACAACGACGTCGACACCTATCTGTACTTCTTCGACACTAACGGCTTCAGCGCCTCCCCCTCACACGCAAAAATTATGTCGATGCTCATCTCCTTCAGCTCGTCTGGCGAACCCTACCGCTTCTCCCGCCTTAACGCGTTCCTCCTCTGCTCCTCCTTCTTCTCCCTCGCCTTGATGTCCCGGATCATGCACGAGAGGTTGCGGAAGAAACTCTTAGAGTGGTCGTAAATATAGTTCTTCTTCTCGGGCTCGACCCCCAAATCGTCGTTCTCCTCCGCCACCACTGCCTCCGCGTCCTGCCTCGCCTGCTTCTCCAGGTACTTAATGTCCAACCACTTCAGCACCTTGTACAGATGCTTCTTGATCTATCTAATGAAAGAGTTGATGATGTTCTTGTTTGGGTACAACTTGTTGAGACAACCCAAGTGATGCAATAGCTTCACGAGTTGGTCGTGGATCTACCGCTGGTTCTAAGTCTTGTGCTCCTCCTTCTCAATTTACCTCTTCAAAATCTTCTGGAACTACGGCTTCAGCAACATCTCTTCAATCGTTATGAAAATCTACAAGATCATCTCAATCACCTCGCTCATCGCAAACTTAAAACGAATACCGTTCGGAATCAACACCTAGTCACTGATACTCTTGTTACGGTGCAGAATTATCAAATCGTCCAACTAGTCGTTAATTATCTTGAATTCCTTGCGAATAAACTCCTCAAACAAGAAAATGTCACGGTCCTTGTTCACGTAATACAGACGGTTTATGTAAGCACGCACCGCCCGCCTGATCTGCCAACGGTTGGTATTCTTAAGACAGTCCAAACAGTAAGGGTAAGGGTGAATGTTCTACAATTTTCCCACATTTATGAAGTTCTTGCTCTCAACAATCACCGAGAAAAGCTAAAAGAAACTCGCCACGTAGCTCTATTCGAAATTGAGGGCGAAGTTGTCTCGTTTGTTGATGAACTCAACTTTGTCCTTGAAGATCAATCGCTTAAATTTGTTGTCCTGGAACCGGTTCATCAGCATCTCCTGGTTTATCCTAAAACCTTCTCCGTTCAACAAAAGAATGCCTCTCAACGCAAACAAAATCTGACTCTTCTCATAGCTGTTGAAGGGCTGGAGCTAAACTTTGCCGTCTTCCCGCTCTTTTTTCTCGAGTTCAATGCAGGCCTAAAGAGCCCCATCGATGATCTTGGCCACCATGGTAGTATTGGCGATGAGGTTCTTGTTGTTGACAGTGACCTGGTAGAGGAAGTTAGCTGCTCCGACTCTGTGTTTGAGGTGGGGCAGGATGAAAGGCACGAACTGCATCAGTTTCTGTTTGGCGTCGAGATTGTTGAAGCACAGCAGGGCCAGGTAGTGGTAAATCGCGAAGAGAATGCGTCGGTGCACCTCGGGAAGCGGTCTGTCTCCGACCAGTCGAATGTAGATCATCAAAGGTTGGTAGATGCCCTCGGCGATGTTCATGTCCTGGAAGAGACGGTTGTTGCGTTCCTTCTCGGAGAGGTAGGCATACACGTTGTCCGCGCGGAAGTTGTCCTCCTCCACGTGCATCAGTGACTAAATATTCTTCAAGTTTATGTCCTCCTTTAGGGTTCGCGCCAGGAAAAACAGGTCTTGCAATATACCCGAACGGTTAGCGTTAGTTTTCTCCATTGAGTCGTAAGGCTTGTCTATGAAGTAGGTGAAGTTTTAGTCGCGGGCATGTGCGATCTTCAGAATGTTCTGGTTTGTCAAAATGTCGAATTTCTCACGCATGTATTTCAAGGTCATGTACACCTCCAGCAAATTACCTTTACCGCACACCAAAATGCCTTTGAACTGCTCAATCAGGTCCTTCCTCTGCTCGAAAAACAAACGCAAAGTGCGCAGGGCTGAGCTCAGAAGTTTCTCGTTCTTGTACATTGGCAGTTCGAGCAGGGACAGCACCATTGAATCGAAAGAAGGCGTATCCTTCTCACCTCCGCCTTGGAACAAATACCTGTTTTTGCTCATATCATCAGTATTGCTGTGTTCAAAGGGAGTCAGTTCATTAAACTTATTGCACCAAATGTTGACCTTCAGCATAATATCCTGATCTTAGCTTATCTTGGGCACATCTCCTCCCAAAATAGCCTCAAACTCATTCTTGTTGAACTCCTCTTTAGCCACATCATTTCTCGCCTTCTGGTCGGGGTCTGCAATTTCCGGTTCCTGTTCTTGCTTGTTGTAGTCATCAAAGTTTTCCGTGGCCTCGTAAAGTCCCTTGAAGAAGTTCATCATGTATCTGAGCCGAATGTCGATCTAAAGCTCGTTGATGTAGTTGAAGACATCCGTCGTCTTGATCTTGCAGTTAACATTAAGAGTTATCTACGGACGGTTGAAACTGAGGCCCTCACGGTTGGCCTGCACCATCTCCACTGGCGTCTTCTTCTCCGAAAACATCAAGAACAGCTTGTCGTCATCGATCTTCGAGATGCGCATAAAAAGCAAAGGAATTAGTTTGCGGAACTGCGCGATGGTTTCCCATAGTCCCAGCAGGACTGTTTCCTTGAAGAGCAACAGAACCGTGTGAAGAATATTGAGGTTAGCATTGTGCTGTGTGCATGTTTCAATGAAAGCCTCAATGTACTTGAGGATCGATGTCAGGTAGAACTTCTCTTCCTCCTCTTTCTCCCCCTCAAAGGCTCGCTTGGTATAGTTAATGTCCTCCTTCCTCACCACACCCTTCTCTTCCCCTTGGTGCCTGTACCACCGACTGATGTTCTTGATCGTCTTGATCTGCGTGAACTTGTTGTTATAGATGTAGACGTAGTGAGCGATACGCACAAATGGCTCATGCACGTTGACAATGGGGTACAGCGCCTGTCCCTTCTCCTTCGCCGCTTCGTTCGCCTCCCTGATGTCATCGTTTAGCTTAGCGATCTCATTGTCGAACAGAATCACAGTGACTATCTGCAGCGACACCAAGGCAGACACGTTCTCAATAGCCACGATGTTCTTGTCCATACAGATATCGGCCAGCAGGTTCACAAAGTGCAGGAAGTAGTTCCATTTCGGTCCCCAGTCCTTGAAATACTTCGGTATCGGACTGAAATCCTGCTTGTCCAAGGCAATCTCCACACGTTTGGTCTTCACCTTGCTGAAAGGATCCTGAGGATTCTCCACCTCGTCCTCCTTAGTCTCAATCTTGAACCGATAGCAGAAAAAGTTGTTCTTGTCCTTGAAAAATTACTATAAAATAATGTTCTGGTTCTCCTTCAGGATGCGGTCGTCGCACTTAATGAACGTCGAAAACAACCTCAAATACTTAGTTGTCAGCTAACCGTTACGGTTCCGTTTGGCCTACACGTAGAACCGGTCGATCAGACTCAAGATCTTCTCCTTGGTAATGGTCGCCTCAATGGCCTGGGGATTGTTCTGCAATATGCCCACCAGACACTCCTGGATGTACTCGCGGTTGATGTTTTTGGAGTGTTATAGGAAGAGGTCCACCCACCTCGACAGGTAGAACTTGTTCTGACTGTTACCCACCACAATCTTCTACAATAACTTGTACACTCTTTCAAATACCTCAGAAATACGCACGCGTTGTGCCCTGTCCTGAGTGGCATCAGTATTCGACTCGATGAACTTAAACCCATCGTAAATCTGGAAGATTATCTCGATCAATAACTCAGTCGACCCTGTTTCTACGAGTATCTTCTGTATGTTGGGGTTGGGCGTATTACCGCTCGATACAATTTAAGAATAAGTAGTGCCGTATATCTTTCCAGCCAGCATCTCCAACACATTTCTTATGTTTTCAAGTTCATCCACACTCAAAGAGAGGAAATCGAAGGAAGGCGCGGGTATCTTGCTGTGTTTCTCCTCCGACTAAGCCGGTATCACACTCTCGGACTGCAACCCCGATGTCTTGGAGTCATTTCTCTCGCGTTCCTTGATCATGTGGCTGATGAAGCTGTTCAAAAACTTAGTTAGGTGCTCGTGCGCAGACAGAATGTACTGAATGTTCATTATCGTCTCCTCGTCCACACGCACTATCAGGAAACTGTCCTCCGTTAGCTCCTCCACGTCCGTCAACGCGTACAACTCGTACAGCTCCTCCGAAAACTTAATGATCGGCGAAGTGTTCGGGTCCTTGGGAATGAGTTTGCCCCTGTCCAGCTTCTTGCCCTCGCCGCCCTCCACCGCCGGCTCGCTGCAGATCAGGTTGATCAACCCCCTGTTGATGAACCCCCCGCCCTCCACCTCCTCCTTCGAAGTTATCCTCACCCGGAAACCGTTGTACTTCAAATACTTGCCCGTCACAATGTTCCTCGCGTAGAAATCGTTGCACTTCTCCGGGCCCAACTCGTTCACGTCCTTGGGAATCAACTCCCAGAAACTCTAAAACGTCTGCTTCTGGTCGTAGGTCTCCTTGAGGAAGTACTCCTCGTGGTTCAACGAAGAAGAAATGCACCCCTTGAGCTTGGTGTGCTCGAAATAGACGATGTCGTGCGACTTGATCTTCTCCACGTTGTAGTACTGCTCGGCCCGCGAGTGCTCGATGAACTTCCACAGACACTTGCTCTTGTTCTAGTTTATGATCGACGTCCGCTTGTCGTTCGGACGCTTAATCGAAGGCCGGTTCTTCACGTAGTCCCACCCCTTGTCCCCCTCCGCCAACGCACGCTCTTAGGCAATCGGCGCGTCCAGGTAGATCACCGTCTAGGTGTCCGCGAAGTTCATGAAACAGTCAGTGCTGACGTGGTAGATCAGCAACTCGTCGTCGAAGTAGATCGGATCCCCGTCCTTCTGGTAACTGCGGTGCGAGTTGATCTTCCAAATTATCTGGTTTGACGGCTGCGCGCTCACCTCAATCGTAAAAGCACCGTCCCCCGTATCCGCGGCCTTTAGTAAACCCCGCATATAAGAGTTAGATTCCACGTGCCGGAAGATCACCTCCGCCCCGTACAGTACGTTCTCGCCCTGCTTCATCTTCAAATTAGAGTACAGACTCTCAATCTCCCCCTCGGCCTTCTTCTTCAAACTATCCCTCTCCGGCGATCTGCATCGATAGTGGCGTACTTGAGGTTCTTGGGGTTGTTAAGCTCGTCGTGGATGTCGAAGTTGGAGTGCGGTATGATCTGGAAAAGCGACTCTCTGTAAAAGTTGACGTTGTCGAAGTGACCGTACTTTTGGTAGTAGATGTTCGAGTCAGTGAATCTGCATTGGAGGGAACGTACCCCTTGGAAATGATCAGGCCCTTGGACTTCTACTGTTCGTGCTTGTTGAGGTTCACGCCGTGGATGCGGATTAGGTCTCCCCACTTGAGCGTGTTCTGCTCTAGGCTGCTCATAATATATATATATCTTAATAAATTATAACTCGCCTCCTTCGTTGCACTACTATCTCGCTGGTCGCACACAGCCATTGACCTGCTATTTTTTAGTATGAGCATCTGATGAAATTGTTTAAAGTTAGTAAAAATACCTCAATTATTTACCTACCCTCACTCACTACAAAGAGTTAGTTTTAATGACCCATTTTTAGAAATAATTATTCTGCCTTCTTTACCTACTTCGTCTCATTTTTTCGGCCCATCTTTGTCCTACATATATCAGCAGCGAGCGTCAATGCTTACAATCCATCAGAATGCCTCAGCTAGCAAGAGAGTAGGTTTAAAGATTGATCATCATTTAATCAATTGGAAGCGTGTTCTTGTTGCGCCTCGACCTCCGCCACATGCGCATGTGCCTTCCTCTCCGCCGCTTCCTGCGCCTTAACCGCTTTCTCCTTCAATTCTGCATAAATCCAGCCGTACCAGTCAGCGCGAAGTGTTTCTCTGCCCTGTCGACGAGGTAGTAGAGGGTGGGCAGGATGTAGAAGAGGAACACGAACAGCTGTATCTTGGGCCAGTAGTGTTTGCGGAAGGTGCGGAAGGTGAAGTAGTCGTAGTCCACCTGGAAGGTAAACCAGGGCCACTTCATGCTCCTCGCCTCGCGCTCGTCCTGGTGGAAACTCTTGAACGACTCCGCCTTCTCGCCCGTCACGTTGTTGAACTCAGGATGTGTGTTCAGCGCGTCCTCGATGTCTCCCGGTCGGTGCATCCTACCCGTCTCGTCCGCAGACACCCCTCTCAGTTTACCGTGCTTGTTGGGCAGACCGCCCTTGAACCGACCCATCTCATCGATGTTCAGCTTCTTCTTCAGCTGCTCCAGCCTGACTAACGCATGAACTACTTGTTGGCCTTGCGATCCGCCAGATACGAACGAGTAGCCGGGATAGGTGCCTCCTCAGCAGAGAGGTAGTTGGTCTTGCGTACAGCGAGCAGCGAGTCGTATGCGTCACGGGTTTTGTTGTCGGTGAGGATGACTAGCGCCTCGTTGAGCTGCTTGAACCGCTTGGAGTCGAACTCGGGAATGAGGCCAGTTGTGAGATCGGCGTATGACTTGCGAATGCTGTCCTCCGTTGCTCCCTGATCCACCTGCAGCACCTCGTAGTAGTCCAGCGAATCGCGAGTGGCAGCGGTGGCGAAGGTGTAGGGACGGGCGAGTATTGTGAGTCGTTTGGCGAGCTGCGTCAGCATAGGGTAATATATATGGGCAGAGTAAATCAAATGGGACTGTGATAAAACGGTGGAAGTTGATCGCGTTATAAAAGAAAGATATAAATATTTGATGTCAGGCACGCTTTATTTTACCAAACACGGAGACCCCCATCTCCAACAAATCCTCATCGCCGCCCGTTTCACCGGTCAACCCCTCCCCGCCCAGGAAATACCCAAGAAGTACGACCCCCTCACGCTCCTCACCCCCGACGGACCCATCAACCAGCCCAACGCCATTCTCCTCTTCGTCGCTGGAGACCAACTCGCGGGACAGAATCAGTCCGAAAAGCTACAGGTCGCACAGTGGTTCGAACATATCAACATGGAATTGCACCCT
>ERZ724520.1454-NODE-1454-length-11816-cov-5.118952_pt1 | contig 11816 bp, 10 predicted proteins | sample MGYA00376053_ERZ724520 | MGnify/ENA primary metagenome ERZ724520 (study PRJEB28724, sample SAMN07190886) | activated sludge metagenome | isolation source: activated sludge of sewage treatment plant in Hong Hong | place: USA: Christiansburg, Virginia | collected... | reverse complement strand
ATCCATAATGAAACTATACCATCATATTCATAATTAATGTAAATATTAATAAGATCATCCTCGATCATTTATTGAACTTTTTAGCGAGTTTCTCCTCGGTCTGTTTGTCCAACTTGAAAAATTAACGTAATTGAACTCCAGTCAGCTTACTTGGAGCCACTTATTCAGACTATTACTCATTTCCATAATTCTATTCATCACTCAACTTCCTTACCCTATGGTTCTATTCGAATAATTCCTACGCGTTGGCAACATACCCCTATTACTCTTCATCCTATTATGAAGTCTTTTACTCCTCTGATGAAGAGGATTGAGACAGTTCAATATCGTACTTAATAACTTCATCAGTAAAAATAACACCTTGGTCTGATCGACGAATCCAAGGAGCTTCAGGTTTGATTTCTATTGATGACATAGTAAACTATTAGAGTATCTTTTCCTCAAAACGAGGAACTATGTCAGGTTTCTTCACATGAGGCAGACAGAAGAATATACGGGTTCGAATTTGAATGTTCAAAGGCAGGACCACATCACCAAAAATAGAACATAACCTATTTTAAACGGGGAAAGGAATTATCTCAGCCTATTGTTATTTATTTTTGCTCTTTTACTATGATCCTCGAATCTCAGCCATCAGAACATTAAGAATTTTTTGAAACTCATCTTTTGTTTATCCGGGAGGAATAGAGTCGAACAGCTTCATCAATGTTTTATGAGCCATTGTGTAGTTCTTTTACATCACCAAACAAACTGCTATATTGTATTGGATTTCATAGTAGTTAAACGAACGATTGTTAAAGGATAGACTGCTAAACTCATTAAAGAATTATTCGTCATTTAAACTTAGCTCCTTACTGCAGTCGACCTGCTTCTATAAAAGACTCAACGCTCTGTTAAAATTCTTTCGTGCTGAAGGATAATTCTCACAATAAAAATACATTACTCCCTTATAAAACTGATAATCATACTATTCTACCAATACTCCAAACTCATTATGTGACTTCTTTTTAGCCTCTTTCATGCGAGCTAGAATATTTTTATAATCAGTCATTTGCTCATCGCTACACTCTCTCAAACACTCCAAGAGTTAATAATCGAACAAAGTTTTAGCATCATCTTTTTTAATGTCCAACATTAACTTTAAATTGGCCAAAGCGTTTAAAACGTCCTTGACTATCAAATAGCATTTTGTTTTGTATAACAACACTTAAAAGTTTTTGTTCACATTATTTATGTTAGAATATGCCTTGTTAGCATCTTCATATGCTCTAATATAAAAAAGCAAATGACCAGCCCAAATGTGAATATCAGGAGAACTTGGCTTATGAGTCATATACGATTGTAAATCAATAAATCCATTATTTATTTACTCAGTTAAAAGCATACACTTTGCTCTGTTCAAGTAAGCCTCAGGAATCTGATGATTTTCATCATTCTCTATCGATCTCTTGAACTACACTATTGCTTCAGAGTATTTACCAGTTTCAGCAAAAATTAACCCAATCAAATAATACACCAAAGCATTAGGTTTGGTACTCTCATTTAAACACTGGTCAAAATCTTTTAAAGCAGCGTCAAGGTCACCAAGTGCATAGTTAAGTAGTCCTCTAATCATGTATAGGGAAGGATTGTTTTAGATCGTCTCAACTTTTTTAATAGTCCTCATTGCAGACTCAAGATATTACTTCTTTTTATCTTTAAGCTACTTTGGTATCAGTTTGGTTGAAAAACATATAAGGGTAAGGGCTTTATAGAAGGCAGGTTCAATTCGGTAAGGCAAAGCCTTTGCTGCTTTGGAAAACAAAGTCAATGCATTTTAGTACTTCTGATTGTTACAAGCCAAAATTCCCTAACAAATGAACTTGTTATACAGATTAGGTAAATCCAAAGAAAATTAACTTTCCATTGCATCTAAATCTTCTTTTGCATTTTGAAATTTTTAGATTGCCATATAACCATAAGATCGAGTTGAGTAAAACAGAGGCTTCAAAAAATTTGATAAAGGCTTATCATTATCTTGCAAGAGTTCAGACAATATCTTAGTACCCTCTAAATAATTCTTTTTCATCAAAGATGTCACTCCATTGATGAAGATTCTGAATTTTTTAACGACTTTCTCATCAATATCTAAATACTACGCTCTCTCCAATGTAAACAGGGCCTAATAGTAATCTCTATTTTATATTTTAATTTTTGTAATTTCATAAATTGCCCTTGTAACAGCTCTTTTATTAGTATTGTGTTTAATTGCCTGCTCGTAGCATATAATTGCATCATTTTGTTGTTCTGAATATATGCTTATTTACTTAATTTGTTGAAGATTAACCCTTTAAAATACAATGCTTCACTATTTTAAAAATCTGATTCGAGTAACCGATTAATGTCTTCCAAAGCTGACTCAAATCTCTTGAGTTCCATTGCGCAAATAGCCCTCCTCAAAAGCAACGAAACATTATTTTTTTTTGTGTTTATCGCATTCGTATAAAACTGTCTTGCTTACTCATATTTTTCCATCAATCGAAGACAGTCACCTTTTCCGACATAAGCTATTTGTTTATGCGGATCAAGATTTATTGCTTTGTCGAAATCGAGCAAAGCCAATTTAAATTCCTTCATTTTCAAGTATAGTTTCCCTCGATAAATGTAAGCCTAATAGTACTTAGGATGATTTCTAATGCACTTATTTAACTGTATTAAAGCAAAGTTACGATGTCATTAGTTTCTTAAAACTTATCTGTTTTCTTATAGCAAACAGACAATAGCAAATAAATGTTCTTCTTTGGTTTGATTTTCATCATCTACTCAAATATTACTATTGCTTATTCATAAGCCCCGTTAAAAATATAGCAAATTCCTAGCAAATACTGTAAATCCATGTTATTATACTCCGTCCGAAGCGTTTATTTGAGTACAGAAATGGCTTCAACGAGCCGATTGCATCTTAAATGCTAATTAACTCTTTAGATAGTATTGTCAATGTAAGAATTACCCTTTACTTTCTTTTGGACGCCTTTTACAATAAAATCAATCTCCTCCTGGTCCTTGCTTGGAGAATCATACTATCGATTGATTGAATGCTCAAATCTGTTATTTTTATGACCAGATTTGTTGGCTTTATGAGGTGGAGAATAGTTTTCCTTCTGCTTGACTCGATCAACCCGACCTTGACTTAATCTTTTGAGCCCCAATTGATCCTTCTTCCCCGATTTATTTCGATTTGGAGCATTAAACATATTTTTGTATTTAGGAAGGGATCGCTGGTTTGGGGTAACAATATTATTGTTCCCAATATCGAAATATTCCTGCAAATGCCTCTTCCTTTTGCCAATCATATGACTCGAACTTACGACCTTCATCTTCCCCATAACTGTTTCTCTTATTTAAAAATAATATTATTATCACCATAAATGAATCATATCATTCCTTCAATGGCATAATACGACCGACATCCTCAATCTTCAAAGTACCTCCATACTATTCATCTAAATTATCTTTTGTCACAAAATACTATAAGTCTTAAACTTTTTCAAGCAAATGAATCTTTTACTCAGTTCGCTTAGAAATGAAAAAACTCACTATTTTCCAAACAGCCCGATAGAAAAAATTAGCACCCAATACATAGAAAGATTTCAATGTTTCAGGATAGTAATCGTTAAGAATAGGCATAAACTTTTTCATACTTTCCTTCGAAACGTCATCAGATTAAGCCATACTTCTTCGATCATAGATTACGCTCAACTGATATGTTTCTATATAGTTGGATTAATACTAGTTCTCTCTGCCATTTTGACTCCTTTTTCGATCATATAAAGCAAATATCGCAAACTTTCGTCAGCATCCGCGAGTCCTTTCACATGATATCTCATTCTAATGACCAAAATAGGGCAACCTGCTTTGTCAAAACCACAAAAACGATACTTTCCTGATGTGTGTATTTTGGCTATAATTTCTTAATTTTATGAAATCTGGTCCGGTTTGTATTCCTCGAACCATTTGATCCAGTTTTTCCACATTTAAATTATTTTTTCCTTATCAAATTCTCGGGCAATACAGAATCGAGTGACCGTATTAATGTTAGTGTAGAAATCCTATTTGGCAGAGAGGGCATTATATTCTGCTTTGAAAATTTCAATTATGTCTTTTCTAAAAGCTTCCACCTGAGCAAGTTCGCTGTTGGTGATATAAAGTGGGTTATGTGTTGATTCCATTTTATGATATTAATCAGAAATTAGCTGAATTAAATCATATTGATGACTCACTCAGCATCATATTATTACAAAAGTATAACAGTGTTATTCAAGATATATTCATCATCATTTAGCTGCGCTAGGTTTTCTTTTCTTATCTTCACGATGAACTTTCTCTTCCAAAATGTTGAGATATTTACCATCTCCCTCAGGAAGCGTGATAAGGGATTTCTTGTTTCCAATCATAAAGACGTTTGACTCACGAGTAGAGAAAGTCTTTCCGTTGGCATCTCTAAAGTGGACAATGGAGAAACTTCCAAGATGTCTCTCAACATGGAGAATTTGGGCAACTCTTCCGACGTTGTTACCTCCAGTAATGTAGGCAAGATGTCCGGGCTCGTTCTTGATCCATTCGACAACAGTGTTCTTTTCGAGGTCGTATTTAATGGTATCTCCTTCATTAATTTCAGGGTGGGGGAATCTAATGGTTCTGCCGTCGTTGGTAACAACGTATGGGACCTTGTTGGGTCCAACTCCCTTGGTCTTGATCTTCAACAATTTGGTTTTAGCTTCAGTATCTTTAATTTTGAGGAGGTGGAATCTACCTTTAACGTCATAAAGAAGTCTGTAGTTTTCGTTGGTCTTAACGACGGTGATGGTGTCCATAATGCCGACTGGGAACTTGATGGATCTTCTGATTTTATTATCAATTTTGATGCCAGCTTCTCTGTCTTGAACAATGATGTTGGCTTCTCGGCTTGTGAGGCAGAGTCTGAGGTGGTTTCTAGATGACACAAAAAATACTTAAGGATGACTGCAAGGGGAAGGCACTCTCTAAGCTTGTGAGGTCCTTGGCTGGGTCTTGTGGCATAAACTCCACCCATCTTGGATAGAAGCCATGAATTAGGGGTATTAATTCTTTTAAGATGCTTTTTAGGTCCTCTGGCCATTGAATATTTATCAAAAAATATTTTATTAATTAAATCATTTTATATCTAAGACAATAATTTCATAACTACTATTCTTAAAAAGATTTCTTGCAACCCTGACAAAGAATTCTTTGCTTATTAAGTTGTTATCCCCTTGAATTTCAGAATTCAGTAGTTCAGTCCAATTGTTCTAAATCTTAAAATAAGCGTTGTATTTCTACATTTCCCAACTTCATAAGGTACTATAAATAATTTTTGATAGAATTAACAACTTTTGGAGGATTGACCTATCGATGAGCATTTAAAAATATATTGCGACTAAAGAAGTGAAACTTGTGTTCTAATTGGAGATTGTAGGTTTTGGCAGTATGTAGTTGGTGGGAGAGTAAGGCAAGTGTTCGAACTTTTAAAATATTGGATGGCTCTTATATTGTATTTATTCTTATAGAGATAATCAATTCATCGTTATTGATTTACCTTGTCAGTATGCACAAAAGAAATTTCTGGACCCCTCCTGAAGATAAAATACTAATTCACCTGCGTTAAGATCGTCGAATTTCGAAATGGTCAGAGGTTGCTGCTATTATGGAGCTGGAATATGCAATTAAGAATAGAAGCGGAAAACAGTGTAGAGACAGGTATTTCGTGTTGTAGTTAGATATATCAACAAATTTTCAAAAAATCTATCTCAAAGTGAGTGGACTGAGGAAGAAGAAAATGTTCTTATTTAAATGTACACCGAACACGGAAGCCGATGGTCAATGATGACCAAAATTTTAAGAGGACGGTAACTCGTAAAATATTTAGAACTGAAAATAGTATCAAAAATCACTTCTACTCAAAGCTAAGGAAGAGTATTCGCAAGATCAACAAAATAATTTCAAATCATTTTTGTTGGTAATATTCAAATATTCGGTCAGAGCTTCTAAATGATCTAATGATAATTAGTAATTAAAAGTTCAATGCCAATGCAAACATTAACGATTAAACAATAAACCAAGGTAAAAGTAAGTAGTTTTTAATACAGGAATCGTATAATACTTATATTCCATATCTTAAATCAAGAGCATACACCAACGCAAATAGCAATAGATCAGAAATATCCTCGAACATCTAGCGCTTCTAGGAGCACTGAACAAACTCACATAACCCTCTATTAATAATCTGTGTTCACGTGACACGAGCAAAGTTCCTCTCAAACAGGAATAAGACCTAAGTCTCAGCCAGTTTGTAAAGTAATAAGATACGGTGAATTACTACTATTTGTATTATTTTTGATGATAGTGCTTTTAATTTGTTTCTTTTTACATATTACAAAATATTGAAGTTTTACGTTTTTTCAGCGAATCATCCGTTTCAAAAACATAAAATGCACATAAAATCCAATTTATTCCATTTTCTCAGTGGAGCCTAGAAAATAACCCCCTCATTTATAATTATTGTCAGGTTAGATAAAATCAATAAAAAAGATGCCATAGCGAAAAATTTGGACCGAAGAAGAAGATCGAGTGCTCAAGTTTCTCATTGAGGTCAGAGGACTAACGAAATGGTCAGTTATCTCATAAACTATGTAAAGATAGTTTAAGATTATGGGCCGAAATGGGAAGCAATGCCGTGAAAGGTAATGTGTATTTGACTGTAGATATCACAATCACCTTGATAAAAACATCAGCAACTCATAATGGACGATCTAATAGTAAAACAAGCTTTTTTAATTGCAAGATGAAGTGGGCAACAAATGGGCGTTGATTTCAAGCAAGCTACCGGGAAGGTGCATTTATTATAAAATAGATCTGACAATTGCGTAAAAAACCATTTTTATTCTAAACTTCGGAAAAGTTTAAGAAGGCTGAACAAAAAAATTCATAAATTTATGAAGAAATAATACAAAGATATTAAAACAGCCACCCTCTACAAGATTATCTAGGTTGTCGAAAACAAAAATAAAATAAACTTCAATGTGTAACACAACAATTTTTAACTGTGCCGAAGTAAAACTATCCCTAACATAGAAATTAAGAGGTCTTTACGCGAATTTGAGGACCAAATAGAAAATATAACAGAACAAGATTAAGAAATCGATTTCATACGTTCGATTGTCCAAGATATTTCACTTTTCGATCCTGAAATTAAAAAAGCTCCCAGAAAAAATGGACTTAAATCGAGCAAAAAAAATTAGGAAGAAGATGCCTCTCCAAAACCTTACTCTAATAGAGTTTCCTCCACAAAATCAGTCTATGACTAAGAAGAAAGCGAATGCAGTAATTCTGATTTGCTCTCCTCTTCTAGTTTTGACCATCGCTCATTCTACAGTAACCAAAGCCAGGGCATATACAAATCTAAAAAAGTAATATATCGTTCTTAGAATATTTAATCCGAATCTTAAGAAGAAGAAGATCAAGTAGATTTAAAAAAAAACGAATTATGGAAAAGTACTAAATCTCTTGTGACTTTGAAGAAAACCGAGTAATAAAAATATAAATAAAAAAGTCTCACAAACAGTCTAAAACTTCCACACTCAAGTTTGCAAACAACTCCTGTACATATTTAAGTAAAAGAACGTAAATCTAGTGATTCAAAATCAAGTGAGAGTGACCGTTCTCAAGGATAAAAAATTTTATATTGCCCAACATAGAATATGGATATGATGGGAGATCCTTAATAATTCCCTCCTTATGTTAAAATGAGATTATTTTCTCCAAAAAAACCTAACCATGATGATCTCATGGAAATGGACAATTAAAGGGACGACTTATTTTATGGATAAAAAATGGAAATAGAAAACTAACGATTGGTTCAAAATTTCTCAGGTCTTGGCTTAAGTGATATGCCAAAACTTGGATTTTAATTTGATTTATGAAATAAAATTACTATTTTTTAATATGCACTTATAAAAGAATTTAGATTTAATAATAATTCTAACCTCATGGAAAAACCTCACAAAAACCATGCTTTATACATTGGAATTTTCGCTCAAGATGCGAAATCCGCTCACAAAACTGTTAGAGGTATTTGTAAGTAAACCCTTTTATCAATTTTACAACATGCCAAGCCATAAGAGTATCTATAAACCTATGAGAAAACAGAAAAATAATAATAAAAGCACGAATTAGAATGTGCACTTAATGAAAATGAACTTCTCCTCATCGAAAAGGACTATATCAACTTTTAAAATTTTAATTCACCGAAAGATAATTATCACATCACAAGCCTTTTTATGGGCAAAAACAAAGATAAACTCAAAAAGGAAGACAAATAACTACTAACAAATTGGAAGCACGGTGTCAAAGAGAATATAAAAATAGATTTCATCGTCTACATCCCCAATCATATAATGGCAGGATTTGCCTTGCCCTCTGAAAAAGTTTAAGTTTCCAATTAGTTCCCTCATATGACTTTGTTGATAAAGGAAAAAGCATCTGCCGTTGAAAGTAATTCAGTATTAACAGCTTTGCATGAAAAATTGCCATAAATTTTTCAGAAAAGAAACAAAAAGATAACATTTTTAAGTATTCCTTACGGGAACATAAGCAAAAGCATGGTAGTAATTGATATGAAATTTTAAGTCGAGGGAGTTACTGGAGATAATTGTTCTTTCGGTAAAAAATGATATTTATAGCCAATTTAGTTACAGTTATCATCTAAAAATCAATCTCCGAACCTATTTTTATTGGCCTATAACTTTGGTAGATCTTATTTATTCTCGTAATGGGATATTTTTGCTACTTTTGGCTATTTTATGATTATCTTTCTCAAGGGGAGGTAATTTTTTTGAACTTTTTATGAGATTTACTTTACCCAATTATTTTGGTTTCACTTTTTAATCACTCAAAAATTACTCGTCAATTTGTATCACTTTTTAAGATTTAAACTTTTTTGTCTTTATTTTAAAAGTAGTCTATTTTGAATCCCGATCGGCAAAACATACAGTTTTTTTACCAGTATCTTCAAATTTTGACTTAGGAAGTTTTTCGTTCAAAAACCGTAATACTTTTGGACATTAAATTGGATCAATTAGGTTTATCGTTGATTTATCCTAAAGATCAGTTGCTATTTCTTCAATAGTTAGCTCATATTATGCAAAATATGGTTTAGAGAGAAGATTAATTGCACTGGGTCTTTGAAGTGGTTCTACTTTGAGGCACAAAGCAATAAATTATTTTAAACTTTTTGTATATTTTTTAGGAATTTAAGTGTACGTTCCATTTGTGATGGCTTGGTACAAACCAGGAAAATCTTAAGCTCTAAATGGAGGATAGAGAGTGCACATTTAATAAATAATGCATCCCAAAGCCCAAATATCGCATTTGTTATCATACTTTTGTCCTTTCCATATTTAAGGACTAGTATAATAGGGTGTTCCAGTTTGGGTGGAGGCAAATCCATTATCAGTTATCTTTGAAATATTTAGATCCCCTATCTTAGCAACTCCTCCCACATAAAATATATTGGCACATTTCATATCTCGGTGTATTATGTTGTGTTCATGCAATCCTTTTAAACCCTTTAAAATTTGATGTGCAGTTTTCCAAATAAATTTTTACTAAAAACCACAACCTCCATACTGCTACGCTCGATTGTTAATCAAAACCTACAAATCTCCTCCGTCTGCATACTCCATCACAATGCAAAGAGATTGAACTTCCGGGACATAGAAAGAACATTTGTATGAGATTACATAAGGCATATCGATGGAAGCCAAAAGGCGAATTTCATTCAAAGCCGCATCTTTTTACTTTTGTTTTGCATTGGCCAAAAACATAGATTTCATGGCGTAGAGCTTTTGGTCACTTTTCTTCTTGACTAACTGCACTCTCCCGTAGCTACCACTCCCTACCTATCTAATGACTTAAAAGTCGTGTTGGGAGAGTTGTTTTTCTTGATCCATATAATATTAGAAGAATTGTATTTATATATACTTTTAAAAAAACAGTCACCATAATTATGCTTATTGGAGATAATACTGGTTTTGTATAATCAGTAAATATTTTTTTTATCTTTATTTACTTCTTCTCAGAAGCTGATCCAAACTGAAACACTTAACAACAAATAAAATTATTTAAAAAAAGAATATTCATTAATCAATTATTGACAATTTCCTTGGAAAAATTAATTAGTTCTTTCCTGTTCTAAAACCGTAGTTCGTTGACAAACCCAGCAAATTTTAAAATATAGAGAAGCTTATTATATTCTATGCCTTCGACTAATTTTTTCGGAGGATCTACTTTCTTTAATGTTTTGTATAATCTTCCATATTATTTAACTAGCAGATCTCTGGACAGTCTAATCGCTGCATACTAAATTGCCACCTTATTGTTCAAAGCTAATTTCTAAGCTTGCTTCTCCAAAAATTATGCATAACATTTTTGTTTCTTGGTCAAATTCTTACAAGTAATTTTGAAGAGATAAAACTGAAAATCAGTGTCATTAATTTATTTAGTAAATGAAATTAGCTATTTTGTCAAGGTTAGTAAAAAAATGCAAGTTTGTTTGACCACATAAGCCGTCTAAATACCATTCTCTTTTATCAACTATGCTGTCTTTTCGAGGTAATAGAGGATCGCCGATGTGACAATCGAAACCTTATCGACAAACTAAAGCAAAAAATCGAAATTAGTAATAACATAGTCAAACTGAGAAGCAGGAATCTTATTAAGAGCATATATCTATTCTATAATTTATCCCCACGTTATCCTGTGCTATTTATCCCGTGAGCAAACTAACATACGCTTCGTCAAGTCAATGACACTCTGGTATTTTTACTTTTAAGCATACTTAATTTTATACTTACCATTGTAGAATTCCCTAATTCTATCATCCAGATCAGACATTGAAATAGCTAGAGGGTGCCGTTTATAGATTATCTTATAAAGAATAATGCCTAGAGACCAAATATCGGTAAACGGGGTCATTTCTGAGTTCTAGACTAAGTCAGGGGAGGCATACTCAGTAGTACCTCCTCCTCGAGCATTTGCCGCTGACATCTTCAGCACATTTATATTACGAGAAATACTCATATGCTTCTTATCCAACCGACGGGAGCATCCCAAGTCGCATAGTACGTACTGTCCAGGGGATTTAATCAAAATATTATCAGGCTTAAGGTCTAAATGTAGCACATCTATCTTCTCGAGATCAAACAAAGCTTTCGAGGTTTAGTAAATGAATAAGTACAGTTCATCCAATTCCCAGTCATTTTCCATCAGAGTTGACAAACTGCCATGCTTATAGTAGGGAGTTACAATAACGTAACTAGTGATTGACTCATCATAGAAATGATCGAACACCTCGAGTACATAGTCAGAATTTGATTTCATCATGTTAATCGCCTATTCTTCAATCGCATCCTTATAAAATTCAGGGACAAAAATTGTTTTAATTGCATAAATCTTAGTACTCTCTTTGTGCTCGCACTTTTCAACTTCGCCAAACTGACCAGCACCAATCCTCTATTGCGTTATGTAATCATCAGCCTTTATTCTATTGGGTCTTATAGAGCTACGCATCTTGTCTAAATATTTGCAAGTACTTAATATAATTATCAATGATTAATTATAGTTTAGCTCATCAGGTACAAACTTTTACAAATAAATCATTGCTTCTCATCACATTATTTTCTCACCGTACTCCTGACGCAATATAGACACGTACTCGCGTCCTAACTTTTCCAAAAGTGATTAGTTTCCCCTATACTTTGGAT
>ERZ724520.1453-NODE-1453-length-11822-cov-6.766211_pt1 | contig 11822 bp, 15 predicted proteins | sample MGYA00376053_ERZ724520 | MGnify/ENA primary metagenome ERZ724520 (study PRJEB28724, sample SAMN07190886) | activated sludge metagenome | isolation source: activated sludge of sewage treatment plant in Hong Hong | place: USA: Christiansburg, Virginia | collected... | reverse complement strand
CCATCAATCATGTGTTGTTCGGCAAATAAACTAATTAACTTCTCTTCTCTCTCTACATTCTCATCTGTACTGCAAATCATTAAATTATAACCTTTTGCGGCTAATTCTTTTTCAACATACTTCGCGATGTTAGAATAAAAAGGATTGGAAATATCGGCTACTAACAATCCAATTAAATGACTTTTACCTGTTCTCAAAGCACGCGCAAACACGTTAGGCGTATATTCCATTTCTCCAGCCTTAGCTAACACTTTTTCCTGTGTTTTTTTACTAATGCCGTAAGCATCGCCTTTGCCGTTAATAACCATTGATACTAATGTTTTTGATACATTTAGTTCTTTGGCAATATCTTCTAACAATGTTTTTTTAATACCCATGAGTGTTTAATTTATAACTTGTCTAAACAAATATAACGAATTCTAAATAAGTTTAGATTATTTTTCTAAATTATTTAGTGAAAGTGAGGCTCCCTCATCCACGACCCTTCTCCCTCATGGAGAAGGGAGCGCTTCCCTCTCCCTGAGGGAGAGGGATTGAGGGTGAGGGTTTAAACCAAATCCTTAATTACCTGTAAAATAGCAGGGTACGTATTTGAAATCACCTGTTCTTTAATTTGAGATTTATTAAACCACTCTACTCTTTCAATACTTTCCTCCAATTGCGGCACCAAAGTGCCTTCATGCTTGGTTGTCATACTATACCAATATGTTTTCTTAAGTGCATAAGCACCTTTATGAGGATAAATATGATACGTTGGTTCTAAGGTTTTAGTGATAGTTAATTGAGTAATACCACATTCCTCTTCGCATTCTCTAATGGCAGCTTCTTCTGGGCCTTCTCCCATATCTAATTTACCTTTTGGTAAATCCCAACGCTTTAATCTAAAAATGAATAAAAATGTGTCGCCTTTTTCAATTAAACCACCTGCGGCATAAATATATTTGAATGCTTTTCTAAATTTCTCGAGTCCGTTTTCTAAATTTTCGGTTTCAAAAGTTAATAAAGTTTCCGAAGGTTCATCTGCAAATTTAACAAACTCATCTAGTATTTCTGATTTTTTTAAGGCATCTAAATTTTTAAATGATTGATTTTCTGTACTTTGATTTTTTTGTTGAAGGATAATTTTTTTCGACAAATAATATATCGTGATGTTCATAATTTGATGTGTTTTGTACCGTAAATACTGCTATTTTTGACGCCCTATGACAATGACACCATTTGATGCCGCGCATAAAGTTGCCGAATTTTTATTACAAATCAAAGCAATTAAACTTCAACCAGAACAACCATTTACTTGGGCTTCGGGTTGGAAATCACCTATTTACTGCGACAACCGCAAAACATTATCTTATCCACAAATTAGAACTTATATCCGTCAACAATACGTTAATGTGATTAATGATCAATTTGGAAAGCCTGATGTGATTGCTGGTGTAGCAACAGGAGGAATTGCACAAGGCGCTTTAATTGCACAAGATATGGGTTTGCCATTTGTGTATGTGCGTAGCGAAGCAAAAAAACATGGTTTAACTAACATGGTGGAAGGTGTTGTTGAAAAAGATCAAAGCGTAGTAGTCATTGAAGATTTAATTTCAACTGGCGGAAGCAGTATTAAAGCAGTAGATGCTTTGCGTGAACAAGGCTGTAATGTAAAAGGTATGGTTGCCATTTTCACTTATGGTTTTGATGAAGCAACTGAAAACATGAAAAAAGCAAATTGTGCTTTAACTACCTTATGCGATTATAACACCTTAATTGAAGTGGCTTTAAAACACAAATACATTAATGAAGCAGATTTAGAGCCATTAAAACAATGGAGAGAAAGTCCTTCAACCTGGAAACAATAATTTATACTCTTGGCTCATTTTAGCATACTAAGCGAAACTCATTCTGCAAAATCATCAACAGATACGTTGTTTGATTTTATGGGTGATTTCAACAATTTCAAACATTTATTACCAGAAGATAAAATTCAAGATTTTGAATGTACCTCCGAACAATGTTCATTTGGTATTAAAGGTTTAATGCCTTTAACTATAAAAATTAAGGAACGTTTACCAAAATCTCGTATTACTTTTGAAACGACAGGTATTGCAAAATTTGTGTTTACATTACATATTCATTTGTTAGAAAATCAACAAACTAATGTTGAGTTAGAAGGCGACATGAATCCATTTATCAAAGCCATGGCCGAAAAACCTTTGCGAGAATTGGTAAATACAATGTCTAGTAAATTAGCGGCTTTAACTGTTTAGTACAATACTCTTGTCACCGCAACAAGACTTCACAAATCCTTCATACATTTACTATCTAAACATACATCATGAATAACTTCAAAATAAACGTTACCATTCAATTATTGCCTACAAAATGTACTGCAGACAAAATTGAATTAATTGATAGAGCTATTGCCTGCATTAAAGAATCAAAACTAAAACATTTGGTTTGTCCGTTTGAAACCGTTGTTGAAGGAACCTATAAAGAAATTTTTGATTTAGTCGATAAAATCAGAACAACTACTTTGAACAATGGATGCGAAGAATTATTAATTAATATGAAAATGCATGCTGGTAATAAAGATTTATTTTTTGAAGATAAGTTGGTGAAGTATTCGTAAAAGTTCCCGCAGATATCGCAAATGTCCGCAGATTTTTATTCGCTAAACTTCATCTGCATTAATCCGCGAAATTTGCGGGAGATAAATTCAAAAAATACCCTTACTTTTACTAAGTGGACAAGCATTTAACTCATCCTATATTTAAAACCATTGCCGATTGCGCTAATCAGTTGGGTGTTGACGCCTATGTGATTGGTGGTTTTGTGCGTGATATTTATTTAGGAAGAGATAGTAAAGACATTGATGTAGTTACTATTGGTAAAGGCATTGAATTAGCTGAATTAGTTCACAAACAATTAGGAGAAGAAGCACACCTTTCTGTGTTTAAAAATTTTGGTACAGCGCAAGTTAAAATCAATGATTTAGAAATTGAATTTGTAGGTGCTCGAAAAGAATCTTATAACCGCGATTCTCGCAAACCTATTGTTGAAGACGGTACTTTAGAGAACGATCAAGATAGAAGAGATTTTACCATTAATGCTTTGGCAATTGGGTTAAGTAAATCTAATTTCGGGAAATTATTAGACCCATTTAATGGTGTTGGAGATATTGAAAACAAAATACTTCGTACTCCTTTAGAACCTGAAGTTACATACAGTGACGATCCATTACGCATGATGCGCGCCATTCGTTTTTCATCACAGTTAGGATTCACAATTGAAAAAGAATCATTAGATGCCATTTCAAAAAATAAAGCTCGCATTAGTATTGTTTCTAAAGAACGCATTACGGATGAATTAAATAAAATCATCCTCTCTCCTATTCCATCCATTGGTTTTAAATTATTATTTGATACAGGTTTATTGCATTTAATTTTTCCTGAAATGGTCAAATTATATGGAGTAGAAACCATTAATGGCAAATCGCATAAAGATAATTTTTACCATACCTTAGAAGTATTAGATAACACCGCAAAAAAGAGTAATAACTTATGGTTGCGTTGGGCTGCTATTTTACATGATATTGCAAAACCTGCCACCAAACGTTTTGAACCTGAGCATGGCTGGACTTTCCACGGCCATGAAGATAAAGGTGCTCGAATGGTACCGAAAATATTTGAAAACCTACGCTTACCTTTAAACGAAAAAATGAAGTACGTGCAAAAGTTAGTACTCCTTCATTTACGTCCCATTGTATTAGCCAAAACAGAAATATCTGATAGCGCCGTGCGCCGTGTTTTATTTGAAGCTGGCGATGATGTTGATGATTTAATGGCTTTATGCGAAGCAGATATCACTACAAAAAATCCAAATAAAGTAAAACGCTATTTACAGAACTTCGAGTTAGTTCGTGAGAAACTAAAAGAACTTGAAGAGAAAGATAAAATTCGTAATTGGCAACCACCAGTGAGTGGTGAAGAGATTATGGAGATATTTAATTTAACGCCTTGTAAAAAAGTAGGTGATTTAAAGAACGCTTTAAAAGATGCAATTTTAGATGGTATAATACCTAATGAACGAGAAGCTGCTTTAGTTTTTTTGAAAGAGAAGGCAAAGGAAATAGTTTAGTTATAGTTTATATTCGTAAACAGAAATTACTAAATGACAATCATTAAATACATATTAATTGGACTTGGCTTCTTCTTCTTTGTTACCTATGTATACAATAAAATAAAACATGGTAACAAAGATTGGAAAACAATTGTAGAAGATGAAATTGAAAGTGAAGTCTTGAAATACAAAGACCTAAGCGAAGACGAGCTGATAGAGAAAATCAATTTCCATGGACTAAAAGATAATTATCCAATTTACTCAATACTTCGTGGCAAAGGAACTGAAAATAGTTTGAAGCAACTTATAGAATTGTATAATAAGTACGAACTCCATAATCATTTGCATTTAAACAAGTACCATTACCTGCTGACAATAAATGAAATTGCTAAAAGAATAAACTACAATCTACCTTTCGAAATAAAAAAAGAAATTGAAAATAACAATCCAACAACATAGGTGAGTGACTGAGACTCTAGAATCTATACTACTAAATAGCAGTATGCTTTGTATCCGGTAAAACATTACTCATGTTCCATTCTAATCGTTTTACAAAATCATTTTTTCTCACTTTGCAATCTTTCATTTCGCAAATGGAGCAAGACTTAGGTAAACAAGGATCGGCATGAATAAAAAATTCGATTTCATGGCTAAATTCGGTAGTAGCTAATTTATCTAAATCATCTACTTCTTTATGAGATTCTTCCAAAGTATAATACCATGGCAAGGTCATATGGCAATCAACATGAACAACAGAACCATATTTTACTACTCTTAAATTATGAATATCAATCCAACTTGGATTACGCTTCGTATTTAACACAGCAATTAAATGCTCTATTTTTCCAACATCGGCTTTATCCAATAAATTAAAAATGGATTCTTTCACTAAATTAATTCCCGTGTAAATAATTAAAATACCTAGTCCAATGGTTATTACATAATCAATCCAAAATAAATGCGTAAAATAAATAACTACTAAACCAATAACTAATCCTACACTACTCCATGTATCTGTTAGTAAATGCTTACCGTCAGCTACCATAGTTGATGAATGCAAAGCAGTTCCTTTTTTAATTAAAACCCTAGCTAATAAAAAATTAACTAGCCCCGAAAAAACAGAAATCACTAAACCAATATCTACATTCTCTAAATCATGTGGACTAAACATAGAAGCTATTCCTTTAATTAACATAGCTGCACCAGCTAGAGTTACCATTCCACCCTCAACACCAGTAGATAAAAACTCAATTTTACCGTGACCATAGGGGTGATCTTCATCTTTTGGTTTAGCGGCATAGTACAAACTATATAAGGCAAACGAACCTGCTAATATATTTACAATGGACTCGATGGCATCCGTTAAAATTGCATCAGAATGCGTTAAATAATACGCCAAAAACTTTAATCCCATTAATACAAAACTGATGGCTAAAACCAGTTTCATCGTATTTATTTTGGTTTGGCTATTCTTCATTAGAGGAACAAGGTACAAAAAAAATAGCCCGAAGAATCGGGCTATTTAAATTTAAAAAATTATCAAAATTATTTTTTACTTAATGTTTCATCAATTTCAAAATTGATGGTTTCGTCATTCATTTTTTCTAAATCTACTTCAGAGAATGTATTACGGAATAAAACCTCTAATTTAATTTTTTGCATATCTTGAGCTCTTCCACCATCCATTCTGTTCCATTTAAAAGTTACTTTTTCAGACTTTCCTTTCATTAAAATAATTGGATTATTGCTAGATAAAAGTCCCGCTTTTTTTTCGTTAGCAATCTCAGTTCCATCAGGTAATTTAACAGCTGATCTTCCTGGTTGGATAACCCCTACCTTATCACCAGTGTACTTACACTCAAATTTAACTTCTGTTTTATCTGATTCTTTAGTTAAACTTAACATTGTACATGAAAATGGACCAGATGTAAATTCATTTTGTGAAGCTGGTAATTGAAAATTAGGTGTTTCGATTGCTTTACCGGAAGTAGAAACTTTATACATACCACTCAATACATAAGAGTATGGCATTAAAAAATCAGGTCCCATGGCATTAATTACTTTTGAATCCGATTCTGAAGCATAAATGTACATCCATTTCTCTTTAGGCTTTACTTCTTTTGCTGCTTTAATAACACTTTCCTCTGGTTTAAAAATTAAAACGTCATTTGTTTTATTTGTAATTTTCAATTTAAACTTGGTCATTTCCTTATCTGAAACACCATTATTTGTTGAAACGGTCATATCATTAAATTCAGTTAAGATGTCTTTATAAAATATTTCTTTATAAGGCTTCTCTTTTTTTTGAGCGCTAACTGATGTTACTAAACAGGTTATTGCTGCTGCTAATAAAACTATTTTTTTCATAGGTGTATTTTAAAATTTGAATACTAATAAGGTACTAATTTATAAAAATACTTTAATTTAGGATGGTTTTATAGGTTAATAAATTACACTTTTCGGATTTTTTAACACAGTATATTCATTTTTTGCTTGTTTAACTTCTACAGAAAATGCATTTATATACAAAAATAAAAAGCACCAATAAAGGTGCTTTATTATTTTTCAATTACTTGCTGTAATAAATAGGATCTCCATGAATAGGAGCGATATCTTCTTTAAATTTTTCAATTAACAACATTTCATTAAGAGTTACAGGTTTGTAGGCATTAGCGACCTTCTCCATCACTTTAATAAAAGTTGCTTTTAATTCGGGGCTCAAGTAATGGCTGTTCATTTTTATTTCTTTCATAGCTGAGTTGTATGCGTCTGCTGTAGAAGAAACCTTTTGCTTATCCATCACTTTAAAAATTATGTCAGAAATATCAAAGGCATAATCTTTATTGCGTAACTCAGCTTCCACAAGTTTGTGAAATTGCTCACGCTCTTCTTTTTGTATTTCACCATCAGCACGAGCTATTGCAATAGCTAACTCTCCTATGGCATAATGTAAATTTTCTACTGGTGTCATGCTATTTATTTTTAATACTAAGATAACATAATTTCCGGCTTTTTTTATTTGAGTATCGTCAGTTCAAAACTTGATTTTCATCATAACGCCAATAAAACAAAAAACACCCAAGCTTTCGCTTGAGTGTTTTACTACTTTCGTAGCCCGTACGGGACTATTGAAATATTCCAACACAGTTTTATACAATCTTAATATTTTCATATATACTTGATAATCAATACATAGTAGTGTATTTTATTCTTATAAAATCTTACACAGTCCTATAGGATAAATCGAATTTTGAGTGTAAATTAGAGTGTAAATATAAAATTATGACTGAAATAATGTTTTCTTTAGAAAAGCGAAAAGATAAATCAACGGGTGAACTATTAACAAAAAACCTACCTATCAAACTAAATTACAGTTTTGACGGCAAGAGATTTGAATATTTTACAGGATTAAAAATTGACCTAGATAAATGGGATGATGGCTTAGAAAGAGATAAAAACGGAAATTTATTAGGAAAAAAAAGGCTTCATAAAGGGATGGCAAGAAGAAATACTGCTGAATCTCCAAAAATAAACAAAGAACTTAATAGATTAGGTTCAGAATTTACTAATCTATATGACACAGCAATCGCTTTAAAAATACCGATTACACTAGAATATTTAAGAGATGGTTTAAAAAATTCAAAAAATAAAGGATTAAATAGTGGAGATAAAAACATTTTTGATGTATTTGATGAATTTATTGAACTAAATAAGGTATCATTAGCAGAAAACACAATTAAAAAATACACTTCTACCTTAAATCATTTAAAAAAATATTGTGGTAATAGGAGAAATATTTCCTTTTATGATGTTTCATTAACTTTTATTGAAAAATTCAAAAATTTCTTAATTACAAAATGCGGAGAAAATGAGCAAGGTGTTACACATAATACAGTAGTTAAATATATGTCCACATTTATAGGTTTTTTAAGATGGTCGAAAAAAAGAGGTTATAATAAAAATTTTGAGTTTGAAAAATATGAAAACGAAGCCGAAAAAGAACCCGCAATCATATATTTAACATGGGACGAACTGATGCACCTATATAACTTAAAGATAGATAATGAATATTTAGCTCAGGTTAGAGATGTATTTTGTTTTGGATGTTTTACGGGACAAAGGTATGGTGATTATAAACGATTATTGCATAAACATATTATTAATGATATATGGGTAAATGTTCCCGAAAAAGGTCATTTATCTCAAGCATTATACATTCCTTTAAATAAATATGCAAAGGCAATTATTAAAAAATATAAAGGATTAAGTGATGGTCGTGTTTTGCCCGTGATTTCAAATCAAAAAATGAATGAATATTTAAAAGAATTAGGAGAGCTAGCAGAATTATTTGATTATGTAACCATTTACAAATTTAAAGGGAGTGAAAGGGTCGAGAAAACATATATGAAATATGAAGTATTAAAAACGCATACAATGAGAAAAACTTTTGTAACAAACGCTTTAGCATTGGGTATGCAATCCGATATGGTAAAAGAATTTACAGGACATAAAAATGATAAAGATTTCAATAGGTATAAAGTTGTTTTAGCAGAAAGTAAAATAAAAGCAATGGACTTATTTAATAAAAAAAAGTAAAAAATCATGAGTGAACTTCAAAAATATCGAGAACTTGATAAGGCGAAACGTCAATTGACTTTAAGTATTATTAAAAATGCTCCTTCGTATGTAAAAGAATATGCAACAAAAAAAGTAGAAACAATATCAAAAGAATTGGGATTAATTCAATTAGAACAATCAAAAGAAGAAATGATTCTCGATGCTTATTGTAATGAAAAATATTACAAAAAAGTAAATTCTACAATATACATCCCACACATTTTAAATTTTGAAAATATCAATAATCTAACAAAAAATTTAGATGAGATTCTCAATAATAGCTACAAAAATATTTATAATAACACAACAAAAGAATTTTCAAAATCTCAAACAGAATGGCATAAATACTTAATAATGGGTAGATTTAAGGATGTTGAAGAAGTTGAATATAAAAAAATATTACTTGAAAATTGGGAATCTCAACGCTACTCATTTAAAAAACTTATAAGCGATATTAACACAGAAGAAAAAGCAATTGAACTTCAAAAATGGATTAAAGAAAAAATAAATGAACTAAATAGCAATAAGCAAGTAAGTGTCCCAATTTTAGCACTTTATTATTTTTACTTGAATAGTTCAAATGAATTTAATATCCAAACTTTATATAAGGATAAAAATAAAAAAGAAGCGTTTGCGGAATTTGCATCTAAAGAATTAAAATTAAAAAGTCGTCAAACTCTTTATCTTGAGTACAGTAAATACAGTAAGACTTCAAATAGAATCAATTCAACGCAAATTAAGAAACTAAAACAAGTTATAACATTACTTGATAAATATCCCATTGCAAAAGTTCATGCAATGTCTGATTTAGAAAAATCCAAATTAACCTAAAGTTACCTATTTAGGTTACCCCTAACCGTCAAATAGGGCTTTATACCGATGTAATTTTGTTTTAGCAAACGAAAAAATTATGTCGTATAATCCTTTTGAAATAATAGAAAATAGACTTGCTAATATGGAGGCATTATTAACCTCCTTTATCGAGAACTATCAAAAAGATGTTAAATCTGAAAGCGATTTACATCTGACTGTTGAAGAACTTTCCGCATTCCTTCATAAATCTAAATCCTCTATTTATAAATATCTCGATGAAGGTATGCCCTCTTTTGGCACAGGAAGAACTCGTTTGTTTTCAAAAAAGGAAGTTCTTGAATATATGCGAATTGAAAAGTCCAAAAACAACAAAAAAAACAAACACTAATATGTTATGTGGATTTCATATTTGGGTTAAAAACCCTCCTATAAAGGCAATATTAAAACATCCTAAATTATACGAACTATTTAATATGGATGTTGGAGCAAATACTGCTGAAATTAAGGGAAATAAATACGAAGCAAAATACAAAGACCTAATATTTACCATTATAGATGAAAAGTATATAAGTATAAGTGGCAGTATGCACAAATACTATCAAGATGGGACTAATTATAATGATTTTTCTTTTGAGAATATGGTTAATGCAATTAATGAATTTTGTTCGACATTCCATATTAATCCAAATAATGCAATACTTAGGTCTTTTGAGTTTGGAGTAAATTTATCTATCGATGCCAAAAAAATCATAAATGCAGCACTAATTCATCAAACAACATTACCAACGATTGACCTATATAGAGGAAAAGGTCTTTCTAAAGAATTTGAGCATCAACAATATATATATAAGATGTACGATAAAGGAACGCAAGAGTCATTAAATAAAGAAATACTGAGGATAGAATATAAAATCCTTAAAATGGCTAGCGTTAAAGCCACAGGAATTAAGACACTATCAGATTTATTAAATAAAAATACATTTAATACACTAAAAAAATACTTAATAACACCTATAGAAGAAATTATATTTTTTGAGCAAATAGATTATAATAAATTAAATAAAAAAAATAAAGAATTGTATTTACAGTCTAGGTCGGGTGAATATTGGCATCAACTTTCAATAGATAACAGAGATTTGTTTAAATACAATCGAAAAAAATATTATAATATTTTAGAATTGTATGGCTCATGTTTAAAAAAGAATCTAGTCAATAAGATTGATGATAAATTCAAATCTCTTTTATTCCCCAAATTAACCTACTCTATAATTCCCCAAATTAACCAACATTTTATAACAAACAGAAGTCCATATTTTAATTGTATACCTAGTTAAATTCCCCAAACTAACCTTTTATCTTAATTGATAATATGGGCAAAAAATAAAAAGATAAATGAAAAACAATCTATGTCCATTCTGTAATAAAGATTTTAATTCAATTAAAATTAGTCAAGAAGCAAAAAAATGTATTGTGTGTGGAAATGAATTTTCAAAAAGAAAAGATGCAATATATTGTTCTGAAAAATGCAAACAAAAGTATTGGAGAATGAAAGATTAATAGTGTTACTGTTCATGCGAAAATACCGTTATCAGTAACACTCCAATTATTTTATAAAATAATTGTAATCTATCTTTGTAACACAATATTTTAATTATATAAAAATGTTAGTAACACAATACAGTCCTGAAAATTTTAATTTTAATTATAATAAAATAATATTTTAATTTTTATATAATTATGAAAAGATTAATTCAATGTGCAAACTGTGGTAAAATAACTTCTTTAACTCGAAGTGATAAATTGACTTGCTCAAATGCTTGTGCTGTCAAATTAATATATGCCCGTAATCATAATTTTCAAACACCATTTGAAGCATATTTATCATATATTGAAACTGAAGAAAATACTTTAATATCTGAAGGCATGAATAATAATATAGTAGAAAGTAAAAAAAACATTAAGAACGATAGTGAATTAGATGAAAAACTAAAAAAATATAATTTAAAACTTAAAACAATTTAAACATGGAAACAGAAAACGTGACAAAAACAGAATTAAAATACATTCAGTTGGTAGATAAGCTAGAACAAAATAATGAGAAGCTAGAAAATAAAGTCAAGCAATTTTATGTTGAAAATACAGATTTGTTAAATAAAAGTGACGAATTAAAAAAGCAAAATGTAAAATTGACTACTGCTAATGATAGGCTCTTAGAGAAAGTATCTGAATTAGAAACTCAATGCAAGGAAACTATGAGTGAGGCACAAAGTCATATAGATTCATTA
>ERZ724520.1452-NODE-1452-length-11832-cov-4.872973_pt1 | contig 11832 bp, 9 predicted proteins | sample MGYA00376053_ERZ724520 | MGnify/ENA primary metagenome ERZ724520 (study PRJEB28724, sample SAMN07190886) | activated sludge metagenome | isolation source: activated sludge of sewage treatment plant in Hong Hong | place: USA: Christiansburg, Virginia | collected... | reverse complement strand
TTTTCTTTTTTCCATGACGAAAAAAGAAACAAAAAAGTCTAGACAAAACACCAAATCCGTTTTTATAAACGTCTTTTTTATTTTTTATTTTGGTGTTTATGATTGGCTTCGCAGTTCATCACACATCCTTCGCTTCATTTCCTCCTGAAAAACTAGGATTTCACACCGTTTTGTCAAAACCAACCGCACCTCACAAGTCTTTCATCACTTGTTTTTAAAACTACATGTTGCATTAGCTGACATTTTTTCTATTGGTTAACCTAAAAATCCTTTTATATCAAAGCATTTAGATTATTATTGAACTAACGCCCTAAGTTATTCAACTAGATATAATCTACAAAATTACGTTCAAATTTATAGAAATATTTAATGCCAATAAATAGCATTAACATAGATACAGCAACTGAAACACCATAATACCAAATTTCAAAAACCATTTCGCCTCCAAATAAACAATACTTAAAACCTTCTATTGCTCCAACCATAGGATTTAAAAACATAAGCCATTGCATGTTTTCTGGAATATGTATGGCATTTATATAATATAAAGTTGGGAAAATGACAGGTGATACATACATTCCTATTTGTATAATAACTGGTACTATAAACTTAATATCCCTAAATTTTACATTAATAGTTGCAAAATACAAGCCTATTCCTAATCCATTAATTAGTGTAAGTAAAATAAATAATGGGGCAAAAATAATTTGCCAGTGCAATGTTTGTCCAGATGCAATGAACAAAACAACTAGGATTATTAATGAAATTAAAAAATCTACCAAACACACAAAAATAGAACTCAATGGGATAATAATTTTTGGGAAATACACCTTTGAAAACAAATTTGAATTACCAATAATAGAATTACTTACATCATTAAATACTGTAGAAAATAATTGCCATAACGACATGGCTGAGGCCACATATACGAAATTGGTTGCCGTGTTTTCTGAGCTATTAATTTTACTGGCAATAAACCCAAAAACCAAAATGTTTATTAATGGTTTTATTAATGCCCACATAATGCCAGCAAATGCTTGCTTATAACGCACTAAAAAATCTCGTTTAGCTAAATTAATTAATAGACTTTTAAATCTCAAAACCTCTTTAAAAGAAAAAAAGGAACTTAAGTTAGGATCTATTATAATTTTATCAGACTTCATTTTAAATATGCAGCACTATGATTGTACCTCACAAATATATACAATACAATGGGCAAATAATTAATTTTTAGATTTTTTTTAAACTACAATAACTTTAAACTTGTGGGTACTTAGCAGGTATTTCTAATAAAATCTGCTTAATTTCTTCAATGTTTTCGGTTGTTACAAGTTTCATACGAGTTTCTTTAAAATGGTCAATGCCTTTAAAGTAATTAGTATAATGAGGACGCATTTCTAAAACACCTAATTTTGGCCCTTTCCATTCAATTGATTTAGTAAAATGAGCCATAGCAACTTCTACCCTATTTTCAATAGTTGGCTTTGGTAAATGCTCACCTGTTTTTAAAAAGTGTTTAATTTCATTAAATATCCATGGGTAACCAATACTTGCTCTACCAATCATGATCCCATCTAAGCCATACTTATTCTTGTATTCTAATGCCTTTTCTGGTGAGGTAATATCTCCATTTCCAAAAATTGGTATATGCATACGTGGGTTGTTTTTAACATCTGCAATGTATTTCCAATTTGCTTCACCTTTATACATTTGTGCGCGTGTTCTGCCATGCACGGTTAAAGCCTTTATACCAACATCTTGCAAACGTTCTGCCACTTCTAAAATATTAATAGAATTATCGTCCCAACCTAAACGTGTTTTTACAGTAACTGGTAAATTTGTTGAATTAACAACAGCTTTAGTTAATCTTACCATTAAATCAATATCTTTTAAAACGCCTGCTCCTGCACCTTTACAAACTACTTTTTTAACAGGACAACCAAAATTAATATCTAATAAATCAGGCTGGGTGGCATCTACAATTTTAGCAGACATTGCCATTGCTTCTTCATCACCACCAAAAATTTGAATTCCAATTGGCTTTTCGTAATCAAAAATGTCTAATTTTTTTCGTGATTTAATAGCGTCTCTAATTAAGCCTTCACTGCTAATAAATTCGGTATACATTAAATCTGCACCATATTTTTTACAAACATATCTAAATGGTGGGTCACTTACATCCTCCATTGGAGCAAGTAATAATGGAAAATCTCCTAATTCTATATTTGCAATTTTTACGATGCGTAAATGTATTAATTTATTTAGAGTTCATTCAAAAAGTTAATTTAATTTTACTTTTTTTCCTTGACGAAAAAAAGTAACAAAAAAAGTCAAGCCAAATCACCAAATCCGTTTTTCTTCACACATTCCACGCTTCAGCTCCACCAGAAAAACTAGGATTTCGCACTGATTTGGCAAAATCCCCGCACCTGTGTATGAAAAAACAATATTATGTTATAATAGTTCTTTGAGAGAACTACCAAAAGACATTAAAATAAAGTAAGATTAATTTGTTTAACTCCTATTTATTAGATGTATTTTAACAAAAAAATGAATTTTATCTAGAGTTATTTACATCCACACTCTTTATCATCACACTTTTTAGATGTGATTTTTTTATAAAGCTTATATATAATATAAACTACAGCTAATCCTAATAATGTATATACTAGTATTGTTTGCATTATTGTTCCCCAATTTTAGCAGGATTAAGAATAGGAATTTGATGTGTTAATACTTGATTTAGAACAGATATAGAAACTTTATATGGACCTGTTGGTAAATTACTCAAATCCAACACGTAATAAGTAGTGTTTTCAATTGCTACACCATAAACTTTTTTATCATCTTTATCAAGCACATCAATTTGTACTTTACCTAAATTTTTACCCAAAACAGATAAACTAAATTTGTTATAACTAATTGGTAATAGTGTTATTGAACCAAGCTCAGAATCTAATGCTTTAGAATCATACACAATTCTATCTTTCTTTTTTAACTCAGTTTCATATAGTTTAGTGTTTTCTAACTTAACTTGAGTATTTTGAAATAGTCTATAATCATTTTGATACTTATAATTTGTATCGGCATTGCTCCAAACTCTTACATAATCTACTTCAAAAGAATTTGGCCATTTAGTATTTGCATCAGGCCCTGGAGGAAAAGCCCCTTTATTATGTGCAATAGAATTATTAAGAATTAACATTTGATCTGTTTTAAATTCTCCTTTAAAATAGGCGATTGGCATACCATTTAAAAATATTTTTACATAATCCTTTTGCCATTCGCCAGAAACAACATTCCATCCTTCTGATAAATTATTTTTAGTATTTATCCAACTTCCCCAGCCTCTGTGTAATTTTAAAAATCCTCCCTTAAAATTATTACAACCATCAGGGCAATGCACATCTACATGAATTTGGTTATCTCTTTCTCCTTTTAATTCAAAAAAATCTATTTCTTCATTAGGTTTTCCGCCATATAGCCAAAATGCAGGCCAAGTACCTCTTTGTCCAGCACTTTTAAATCTAACTTCAAAGTAGCCATATTTAAATAATTGTTTTGTTGTAATTAAACCTGCAGTATATTTTGATGTAAACTCTTGGTTTGGTAGTGTTAAATTATTTTTTTTAAGGTAGCCCGAATCTATTTGCCATGGTAGTAATTTTATGGTTTTAGCTTCTTTATTTGACATTAATTTAATTGATCCATCGCTTTCTACAACATTATTATTTGTGAAAAGTAATTCTTGACTCATGGCCGAATTTCCCCAAGGCATGCCATATATCCATTTTGTTTCATCTAAAGTTGAACCATTAAATTCATCCCCAAATTGGTAAAACCATTTTACGTTTCCATTTTTTTTTATTTGCCACATCACCTGAGCATTTGTTATTATTGGAAATAATAATGCTATTACAACTACTATCTTTTTCATATCTATTCTTATTTATACACTATTTCTGTTTCGGCAGTTTTAATGTATATATTTTAATGGGTTTAATGTCAATAACTAAGCTATCAAAATAGCAATTCAAATCATCATTTTTTTCTAATCCATTATCTGTGCATAAATGGGTGGCACCTTGGCTAATTCTTTCTTCAATTAATTTTGCAGTTAATTTACCTTTGGTATAGCCCCATCCTTTTCTATTAAGGTAATACAAATTTATACAATTACTTTCATCATTATCAACTATTACCTTTGCCTCTTTTGGCAACTTATTTTGAAGTGTCTGTTTATAAAACAAGAACTCCTTAGTAGTGCCTGGATGGTATAAATTCCAACGTTGATTGCATCTTAAATAGGCGGTTAACGGACAAACTAAAAATGTAAGAATAAATAACATTCTAAAATACTTCTTCTCCATTTTAAAAGCATAATCTAACCCCTTTAAAACAACCATAAATGCTAATGGTAAAAACGGGAATAAGTAATAATCGTGCACTTTGGCTATCATATTTATTTCGTAGAAAAAATAAATTATAGCTAAAGCCAACGTTAATATAAAGGATAAATGCACCTTGTTTTTTAAATTAAGTTGTTTAAAAACTGCTACTAATCCTAAAATAAAAAATGGGAATGTAGCGTAGTTAATTAATAATTCGGGTAATGTTGAAAGCAACGTAAATTGAGTAAAATCTAAATACTCCAAAAAAGTTATTCTATTATCAAAAACCCCAGCAATTACACCATTTCCATTCCAATAAGGTATTACACTTACATACCATATTAAACTTGGCAAACAAATTAAAAAAGGTATGATTAGGTATTTAAAATCGTATTTTTTAACAGCATCTGATGTTTTTAATTTAGATAAATACATAGCGCCAAAAACAATAAACGGCAATTTAAGTGCTATGCTTAATGCCAAAAATACGGCGCTCCAAACAAATGAACTGCTAGTGTTAGTTTGCAAATGTTTCATCCAAAAATATATAGACCAAATGCTAAAACACAATGCCATATTATCTGGAATTGGATTAACAGAATAGTAATAAATAATTGGCGAAAAAAAGAACAGCCAAGGCATTGAAAATCGTATGATTTTATTAGGTGTTATTAGAGCAGTTAGTTTATAAATACCAAAAACAGAAAACAACGAAATAGCAAACATACACAACCTTGTAATGATGATGTGATTTCCGAAAATCTTATAAAAAAAGGCAATTAGCCACTGCATGAGCGGAAACTCCATTCTGTAAAGGCCATTATTAAACGAAATATCATTAATATGTGGTGAAAAAATAGAGAAGTCCTGGTACGCGAAATTTAAAATTACAGTTTGCGTTTGTGTTTGTCGCCAAGTATGTATGCCAATAAAATCTAATCCAAATATTCTAAAATGCTGAATTACACCTATACTAATTAAAAGAATAGCAAAAATGTAAGGAAACCATTTATAATTTATTATTTGTTGTAATTTATTCATTATTTATGGTCAAAAATAACCTAAAATACCTATTTTCGCTACAAATTTTATTAGAAATGATAACAGCAGAAACTCCAGTTAAGTTTGATAGAAGAAAACATAAAGACGATACTCTTTTAACTTTATATAAAAATATTTTAACGCCCCGAATGATTGAAGAAAAAATGCTTCTTTTATTACGACAAGGTAAAATTGCTAAATGGTTTAGCGGTATTGGGCAAGAAGCAATTTCGGTAGGTGTTGCGTCTGCATTAAATAACGATGAGTTTATTTTACCAATGCACCGTAATTTGGGAGTATTTACAACGCGTGGTATTCCTATGAACCGTTTGTTTTCTCAATTTCAAGGTAAACCAAGTGGCTTTACACAAGGGCGCGATAGAAGTTTTCACTTTGGATCGCAAGAATACCATGTTGTTGGAATGATTTCGCATTTAGGTCCGCAATTAGGCGTGGCAGATGGTATTGCATTAGGAAACAAATTAAGAAACGATAAAAAAGTAACTGTAGTTTTTAGTGGTGATGGTGGCGCTAGTGAAGGAGATTTTCATGAAAGTATTAATACAGCTGCTGTTTGGGATTTACCAGTAATTTTTGTTATTGAAAATAACGGTTATGGTTTATCTACTCCTAGCAACGAGCAATTTAAATGCAAATCGTTTGCCGATAAAGCAATTGGTTATGGCATTGAAGGTGTAAGTGTAGATGGTAATAATGTTTTAAAAGTATACGAAACCATTTGTAATTTAGCTGAATCTATAAGAGAAAATCCACGTCCTGTATTATTAGAATGTGTTACTTTCCGTATGCGTGGGCACGAAGAAGCTTCTGGAACTAAATACGTTCCTAAAGAGTTATTTGATATTTGGGGAAGAAAAGACCCCGTTAATACCTTTGAAAAATTCTTAATTGATGAAGGAGTTTTAACAGAAGAAATAATTGAAAAATTAAGAGCAGAAATTAAACATAACATTGAAGATGGTTTAGAAAAAACCTATGCAGAAACACTTCCTCCACCTAACACGGAAAAAGAATTAGCAGAAATGTATATGCCATGCACTATTGCTGATACTTCTAATAACGATGGTGCAAAAACCGAAAAACGTTTTATTGATGCCATTTCTGATGGATTACGTTTAGCAATGCGCAAACACAGTAATTTAGTTTTAATGGGTCAAGATATTGCTGATTACGGTGGAGTTTTTAAAATAACAGATGGTTTTGTTGAAGAATTTGGAAAAGGAAGAGTGCGCAATACACCACTTTGCGAATCGGCCATATTGGGTGCTGGTTTTGGTTTATCCATTAACAAACATAAGGCAATGGTTGAAATGCAATTTGCTGATTTTGTATCGGAAGGTATGACTCAAATTATAAATAATTTAGCCAAATCGCATTACCGTTGGGGACAAAATGCCGATGTAGTTGTTCGTATGCCTACAGGTGCTGGCGTTGCGGCTGGTCCGTTTCATAGCCAAAGTAACGAAGCATGGTTCTTTAAAACACCAGGATTAAAAATTGCTTATCCAGCTTTTCCAAGTGATGCAAAAGGCTTATTATTAGCTTCTTTTGAAGACCCAAACCCTGTTATGTTTTTTGAACACAAAGGTTTATACAGAAGCATACATGAAGATGTGTTAGATGAATATTATACTATTCCTTTTGGTAAAGCGCGTTTATTAAAAGAAGGAACGTCTGTTTCTATTATTACTTATGGCTTAGGAGTGCATTGGGCACTTGAATTATTAGATAAACACCCCGAAATTAGTGCTGATTTAGTTGATTTAAGAACACTTTCACCTTTAGATACAGAAACCGTTTTTGCATCGGTTAAAAAAACAGGTAGAGCCTTTATCTTACATGAAGATACATTAACTGGTGGAATTGGCGGCGAATTAAGCGCTTTGGTAACTGAACATTGTTTTGAATATTTAGATGCACCAGTAATGCGCGAAGGTAGTTTAGATACTCCTGTACCAATGAACGCTGATTTAGAAATAAATTTCTTACCAAAAGAGCGCTTTAAAGAAAAATTAATGAAATTGATAAACTATTAGATTTCATCACTAGTTTAAAAATCCATTTAATTGTGAGTATGATGAAAAACAAATTTCTAAATTATAGTATTGTTTTTATCATACTCATTTTTTTTGTTGTATTTGAATCTGTAGTTAATGCCAACAAGGATTTCGATATTTTTATTGCTGCTTCCAAATTTATGTTTGAAGGCAAAACCTGTTATAATGTTTGGTTTAATTCGGCAGGAAATGGCTTAAAATATTTTTACAGTCCTTTGTTTGGGATACTCATTTATCCTTTAACATTTTTACCACAATACTTCTACAATGCCTTTTGGATGATACTAAACCTATTGGTATTATACAGATTATTTATTCTTTGCAAGGAATTTTTAATCAATCACAAAAAAAGTGCAGTTAAATTTAACATTGTGTATATCCTTACTCTGCTCTGCACCATTAGAGTCATACTATATAATTTTGATTTAGGTCAAATGACAATTATTCTTGTTTGGGCTTCTTTAGAAGGTTTACGACTTATCTATTCTAAAAAAATACTACTAGGTTCTGCATTAATAGCCCTAATAATTAATATTAAAATTTTACCAATAGTTGTTCTTTGCTATTTAATTTATAAAAAGGAATTTAAAGCTAGCTTATACATTATTGGTTTTTCAATCATCTATTTAATTATACCAATAGTATGTTTTGGTATTGACTTTAATAATGTATTGTTGCACGATTGGTATAATACCCTTACCGATTTTAATAACAATAGCATTAAGGAAGATTTAGGAAGGCAATCGCTTTCATCGCTCATACCATCTTTATTTATGGAAACACAATCAACCATTCCTTTAAAAAGAAATCTGTTTCAATTAAATGAGGAAACCGTAAAGCATGTATTACTTGTAGTAAGATTGTTGTTTTTAGCTTCTTTAATACCACTATTAGGTAAATCATTTCATAAAGAAAAAAACGTGAAAACGGTGTTCTATCAAATAGCAACGATACTTATTATTACACCAATATTTTTTCCTCACCAAGGGAAATACTCATTATTGTTTTTATTACCTGCCTATGCTTATTGCTTGTATACTTTATTAAGATTAAAACAAATTGTAAAAGAAAAACAGCATTATGCTAAGCCATATAAAATAGCAGGTCTATTATTAATTCTTTCTTTTTGTTTCATAACGCTTACTACTGATGGTCTCATTGGTAGAAGTTTAGCTGATATTGCAGAGCATTATCACTTATTGGTGTTTGGTACAATATGCTTATTGTTTGCTACAATAATGCTAAAGCCCAAAACGTCATTCTGAACTTGATTCAGAATCTGTCATTCTGAACTTGATTCAGAATCTGTCATTCTGAACTTGATTCAGAATCTAACGATAAATAATATTAAACATTTTTGAGATGCCGAATCGAGTTCGGCATGACTAAATGAGACTTTTAGAAAAACCAAAACAATTCAATGTCATTCTGAACTTGATTCAGAATCTAGTACTTAGTTTTATTAAACAACAATGAGATGCCGAATCGAGTTCGGCATGACACCATGCGACCATTAGAAATACCGAAACAATTAAACGTCATTCTGAACTTGATTCAGAATCTAACGATAAATAATATTAAACATTTTTGAGATGCCGAATCGAGTTCGGCATGACTGTTAGAGACTTTTGGAAATACCGAAACAATTGAACGTCATTCTGAACTTGATTCAGAATCTTGAGCTAAATTTTATAAAAGAACTATTAAATGCCGAATAGAGTTCGGCATGACAACTTAAAATTTTTAGAAATCCTCTAAGAAAAAAAATTAAGCAGGAACCTCTTCTTTATAGTAATGCTTAGAAAACTTGGTAATTAGCTTATAAGCAATATAAGCAAATAAAGGAGCAGCCATTACATCGTAACTATAATGTACATGTTGAACCACTACTCCAACCGATACTGCGATAGCAGCAGTTAAAAACAAATACTTAAGTACTTTATTCACACAAAAAAAGTAAAACAAAAATAAAGTAGCCGCATGTCCGCTAAAGAATAAATCTTTTAAATTTTCGCCACCTGCGTAAAAAGTGTGTTTTAAAATTTCATCATGCAAAGGAATAATAGCACTTGGTGATTCTAAAGGCACAAAAAACAAAGTTATAATTCTTAAAAAAGTAAGTGCACCATACATTTGCATTAAATGCAGGAATTTGTAGGGAGATAACAGCGCATAAATAATTGCTATTAAAGCAGTTAAGTAAGTAATAGTAAATATAAAATACGAAACATCGCGTGGTTTAATAAAATTTAAAATAGGATCATATACATTATGTCCTTGGCGAGTTTCAATATAAGCTAGCAATGAAGCAAAGCCCGTTAATACGATTATGACAATTGCCATTGAAATAAAAAACTTATTTCTAAATCGTTTATCTGATAAAGCTAATTTCCAATTATATAACATAGTACAATATTAATCATTTTTAAAAGGAATAATTTCTTAAAAATCATAAAATAAGAACTGTTTACTAACAATTAGGCTTCAAAAAAACTAGGTTCTTTAATTAAAGCATACCTAAAAATTACTAAATTTGCCCTTTAATTTAAAAACTAATAAAATTATATATATGGAAAAGTTTGATGTAACCATTATAGGTGCTGGTCCTGGAGGATACGTTGCTGCAATACGTTGTGCGCAATTAGGTATGAAAACTGCTTTAATAGAAAAATACCCTACTCTAGGTGGAACTTGCCTAAACGTTGGTTGTATTCCTTCAAAAGCATTATTAGATTCATCTGAACATTATTTTAATGCGGTTAACCATTTTGAAGAACATGGTATTGAAGTTAAAAGTCCTAAAGTTAACCTCAAACAAATGATTGAGCGTAAGCGTGGCGTTGTAAAAATGACTTGCGATGGCATTAACTTTTTAATGAAAAAAAATAAAATTACTGTTTATACAGGAGTTGGTAGTTTTGAGAGTAATACTGTAATTAATATTACTAAAGCTGATGGTACTAAAGAACAAGTAGAATCTGCAAAAACTATTATTGCTACAGGTTCAAAACCATCATCATTACCAGGTATTGAAATTGATAAAAAACGCATTATTTCATCTACAGAAGCATTAGAACTTACCGAAATCCCTAAACACCTTATTATTATTGGTGGTGGAGTTATTGGTTTAGAATTAGGAAGTGTGTACGCACGTTTAGGAGCAAAAGTATCTGTAGTAGAATACATGGATAGATTAATATATTCTATGGATGCTGGTTTAGGAAAAGAATTACAACGTGTATTGAAAAAAGATTTAAAAATTGACTTTTTAATGAAACACAAAGTAGAAAGCGTAGTTTCTAAAGGAAAAGAAGTTACAGTTACTGCTGATAATGGTAAAGGTGAAAAAGTTGAATTAAAAGGAGATTACGTATTAATGGCAGTAGGCCGTAAACCATATACCGAAGGATTAAATGCAGAAAAAGCAGGTGTAAAAATTGATGCTCGCGGAAGAGTTGAAGTGGATGCGCATTTAAAAACAAGTGCAGATAATATTTATGCAATTGGTGATGTGGTTGTAGGTGCAATGTTGGCGCATAAAGCAGAAGAAGAAGGTGTATTTGTGGCTGAGCAAATGGCAGGACAAAAACCTCATATTAATTATAACTTAATACCAGGTGTTGTTTACACATGGCCTGAAGTTGCAGCAGTTGGACAAACAGAAGAGCAATTAAAAGAAAAAGGTGTAAAATACAAAGTAGGATCTTTCCCATTTAAAGCAAGTGGAAGAGCGCGTGCTAGTATGGATACGGATGGTTTTGTAAAAGTATTATCAGACGAAACTACAGATGAAATTTTAGGTGTACACATGATTGGCCCAAGAACTGCTGATATGATTGCGGAAGCTGTTGTAGCAATGGAATTTAGAGCTAGCGCCGAAGATATTTCTCGAATATCTCATGCACACCCAACATTTACTGAAAGCTTAAAAGAAGCTGCTTTAGATGCAACTGGAAAAAGAGCATTACATATTTAAGTTTAATTTTATTTAAAAGAAAAGGCTGTCAAATTACATTGACAGCCTTTTTTATTTTATATGGTCTATTTTATAATGGCCAAATTTTGGGGAAGCTTACGGGACAAACTTTGTGATATCTATTTTTTTTATTCCCACCAATACTTGTGTTCCCAATACATTACACCTTTATGACTTGAACAAGCACCAGAACCAGTAGCTCCGCTGCTAGAACCATCCCAACAAGTAGCTCCTTTACGTTTCCTTGTAGCACAAGTGAAAAGAGTTAATGCAATTAGTGAAACAATAATAAATGAGAAAATTTTTTGTCCGATTGTCTTACTATCTTTTTCAATTGGTTTATTAG
>ERZ724520.1447-NODE-1447-length-11854-cov-5.533520_pt1 | contig 11854 bp, 13 predicted proteins | sample MGYA00376053_ERZ724520 | MGnify/ENA primary metagenome ERZ724520 (study PRJEB28724, sample SAMN07190886) | activated sludge metagenome | isolation source: activated sludge of sewage treatment plant in Hong Hong | place: USA: Christiansburg, Virginia | collected... | reverse complement strand
ACTTATGCGGGCGACATCAAAGCATTTGCAAATTCAAGGTCGCTCCGCGAAAGTTATTTTCATTTTGCAAATGCCTAGAAACATAGTATCTTTATTTAAACGTTTCGGTAGACGAGTGTTCCAAAGCCGCACAAGTTCTAGCTGCAAACCGTTAGGCGTAATATTAAAAGACAGACAATATGTTGAAAATTCACTTTATAAATGTTGGAAAAGGGAACTGTACTGTGATTGATTTTCCAAGCGGACACCTGACCGTTATTGATACGGACAATTCTCGAAATACAGACGAAAACGACCTTACAGACCCAATTGACTTCATAAAAAAGCAATATCCGAACAGAGACATTTTTAGGCTAATTATTACCCATCCAGACATGGACCATTTATCTGGTATGGAAGAGATAGCTGAAAACTTTAAAATTTATAATTTCTGGGACACAGAGAATAATAAAACTCTATCTCAAGCAGACTTGGATAAAGCACCGTATTATGAAAAAGAAGATTGGAAAACATATCAAAAATTTAGAAAAAGTACGGAAAGTCCAAAATGTATAAACCTATATAGAAATAGTAACGGGGATTATTGGAACTCGGACAATATAAAAATTCTTTCACCATCAAAAGCACTGGTTAAGAAAGCAAACGATAGTGGAGAATACAACCATTTAAGCTATGTAATATCTATTAATTATAACGGGACAAAGATTCTATTGGGTGGTGATGCCACAATAGCCGCATGGGATGAAATTCTTGCGGAGTTAGGTGAGGATGAATTAAAAGCTGATATTTTCTTAGCACCACATCATGGAAGTTCATATAATGTAAATAAAGAAGTGTTCAAACACATTGCCCCAAAACATGTCGTAGTTTCTGTTATTAAAGGTGTTGATTACGATTACACATATTACAATACGCTTGCAAAAAACAAGGTCCTATCGACAAAACATTATGGTAATATTAGTTTCCACATTGACGACAACGGGAAAATTGAACATATTTATGTAGAAAAAAATGCAGACTCAAAATGAAGATTGACTATTACTCTTTAAAAGCAAGGATTTATCCTTCATTTCTAGTACTCTTGCCACTTTTGCTCTTGGCAATATTCTATATCACAAATTTTGAAATTTATTTTCATTATTTTACCGCGTTTGCAACAATCGGATTGTTTTCTTATTTACTATCCCAACTGGGCAGAGACAAAGGGAAATTAAAGGAAAAAGAATTATTTAAATTATGGGGTGGTAAACCGAGTACCCAGATATTAAGACATTCTTCAGAACTTTTAGACAAACATACTAAAGCACGATTTCATAAGGTCTTAACTGCAAAAATTGAGAATATAGCTTTACCGACAATTGAAGAAGAAGAACAAAATCCTTTAAAAGCTGATGAGATATATGAAAGCTGTACAAAATATCTAATTTCTAAAACAAGAGACACAGCAAAGTACAACTTGCTTTTTAAAGAAAATACGAGCTACGGTTTTAGAAGAAATTTGTGGGGAATGAAAACTTGGGCAATTTTAATTTTAATTTTATCCGCTATTATTCATTTAATTCTTGCGACTAATTACTTCTCTGAATATTCCTTCTCGCCAAACGAGGACGCATATTTATACGCTGGACTTTTTATTATTTCTATTTTTTGGTTTTTTATTGTTACCCCAAATTGGATACGAATCGTTGCTGACGAATACGCAAGAAGACTTTATGAAACACTTGAAGAATAGAAATACTACGCCTAACAGCACATTTGCAATAGGCGGGGTTTCGTGCTCCGCAGACAGTTTAGTGGTAGCCGAAAGTTTTGTGCTCCGCATAAAGTTCAGTGGTAAAAATCCCGCCCATCGCAAATCTGCAAACCGTTAGCGGAAACCCTATGACGACAGTGCAAATTTTAAACTTTAGTGCTTTCAATAACGGCTTAAAAATAATTTACAAACATTCAAAACAAGTATTTTGAGAAATTTTCTCAAAATACTTGTTTTGAATCAACAATTCGCTACCTTTGCGTAAATTTTAAAAGTGCAGATATGTTGATTGAATTTAGTGTAAGCAACTACCTTTCTATTAAGGAAGCCATAACGTTCAGTATGGTAGCTTCTAACGCAGTAAAGGAACTAGAAAGCCCAACAGAGGGAGTTAACAATATTTTTTGGGATAAAAACAATAAGAATAAGTATCTGAAAAGTGCTGTTGTTTATGGGGCAAACGGAAGCGGTAAAAGTAACTTGCTATCGGCAATTGGCTTTTACAGAAGATTTATTCTTTCATCATCAAATGACAGACAAGCCGATGATGAAATTAGGACAATTCCATTTTTACTAAGCACAGAAACAGAGAATACACCATCCTCTTTCGAAATGGTTTTTGTAATAGATGCAATTCGTTTCAGATACGGATTTGAAGCAACAAAGAAAACTGTAACCTCTGAATGGCTATTTGGATTTGACACTGAAAATTCAAACAAAGAAAGTTCTTACTTCACAAGAGAAAACCAAGACATTAAGGTTTTTAATAAAAATTTTAAGGAAGGCAAAGGACTTGAAAACAAAACAAGACCCAATGCCTTGTTTCTTTCAACAGTTGCTCAATTGAATGGAGAAGTTTCAAACAAAATCCAAAACTGGTTAAAGACAAACATTAATGTAATCTCTGGGTTAGAGGATGCTACTACAGGTTATACCATTGGCAGATTTCAAGACCAAAAAGAATTTAGAAAAAAAATAATCAACTTCTTCAAGTTAATCAACTTAGGAATAGAAGATATTAAAATAGAAGAAACAGCACTTGACAATTTATCAAAGATTTCACCTAAAAAAAGGGAGGACGAAAAACTTGCTGCATTAATCCAAGAGTTACAAAAAGAGTTAAAGGAAAGAATGAAGAAAGGCGGTGATGCCAAGGAAATAACAATAAATGCTTTTCATAAAAAATTTGACGAAGCAAATAAATTGATTGACACCATAGCACTTGATTTTGAACTTGAATCTAAAGGGACACAAAAATTGTTTGGTTTATTAGGTCCGTGGTTTGACACTCTGGAAAAGGGGAAAATTTTAATAGTGGATGAACTTGATTCAAGGCTTCATACAAAGTTGACTGCGGAATTATTGAAAATATTTCAGTCAAGTATTAATACAAAAAATGCACAACTAATCTTTGCATCTCACGACACTAATCTACTAAGAAATGATTTGTTTAGACGAGACCAAATATGGTTTACTGAAAAGGATAATACTGGTTCAACAGATTTATACTCGTTAGTCGAATACAAAATAAATCAAGCTACAAGTGTTAGAAATGACGCATCATTTGAAAAAGATTATCTAATTGGCAAGTATGGAGCAATTCCTTATTTCGGTAACATTCCTAAATTTTTAAACGACTTTGTAAATGAGCCATAAAAACAACAGATTTGGCTCAAATAAATTCAAATCTACTGACGACAGTAGGTTTGAGCGGAGTCGAAATACAAGAGAAGAAAAGAAAGTTAAAGAAGACCTTCCAAAAATGGTTTTCAGCTTTAAAGATTTTGATATAAAGCAGATTCCGCCTGGACAGAGTTACGACAAATGGCAAGAGGATAAATTACTTGCTTATATGCTTCAAAAATTTGGACACATTTGCGGGCTAAATATTGTTGAAGCACAACAACAAAAGGTTCTGAAAATATATGGTGATTTTCCCCAAAAAACAGATTTCAAAGCACCACAACATATTACCGATGATGTGAACTGGGCAGTAATTATGGACATCAAGGGACAAAAGGGAAGAGTGGCTGGGCATATAATTGACAATATTTTCTATGTTGTTTTTCTTGACCAAGAACATAGGTTCTATATTACTGAAAAAAGGAACACTTAACAAATTGGTATGAAAGCCCAAGAGAAAGAAGGGCATCCGCTAACAGGGGTTTGGCAAAATGGGGGCAGAAGTGCTAAATTGAGCATTTGTACTTCTATCAACATTAGTGCTAATTTGAACATTTGTACTTCTAATCCCCCACTTCGCCAAGCCCCAAAACGTTAGCGGCTATTTTACTGAGACACTATACAAAAAAATGACAGACAACGAACTACAAGAAATATTAAAAGAAAAAATAGAACAAGGCGACTGTTATAATAAACAGGTTCAGGGTATTTTATATGACTATAAAATTTCTGGCGGACAGCAGGAAACAGCTATAAAACTTATTGAACAATTAGCAGTTGACTTTTCAAGCGATCAAGATTTACAGGACAATGTATACGATATACTTGACATTGTTACGGGTTGGTGTAACTCCGAAATGAGAGTTTGGGATGAAAAAAAATACGAAAGTCTTACTGATGGACTTCAATTTGAGATTGACGAAGAAGGAGTAATATTTAATCATTTATCATTTTGCGAACTTTTAAAACACACAATGGTAAATTACGGTAAAATAGACTATGATTTAGCAAATGAAAAACTAACTAATTCTTACTTGAGAAGAATTCCGAGGACATTTAACGATATTCAATTTATAACTCACGAAATAGAATTCCATTGGGCTATGTTATTGGTTCACGGAGATATGTATTGGACAAAAGGAATTCCAAGCGATACTAACGAATTTAATGATGAATATGGAGCGTGGAGAACTCAAATAAAACTAAAATACAACTTGAAAGAACCTTACAAGTATTATGACAAATAATAAAAACAGCCGCTAACAGCGGTTTACACCAATTGCTGGGCTTGCGCTTGCTATTTTGTCTTCGTGGAAAATAATCTGGTGGAAACAATTTTATCTTTCTAAGAAATTCAGTAGATTTGTTTTGGTCAGTGATTGCAGCAGCAACTGGTGTAAGCCGCGACACGTTAGCTGTAATTGCAACGAGACGCCTACGACGATTATATCTTGTTTTCAGCTTGTTTGATTGCTCGTTTTATATCAACGGTTTCATAACTTACATTTGCTTCCGACTGATTTTTAGACATCCATATCATAGCAAGAGCCAACTTGGCAACAGGCATACCGAATTTGCCACCAACAGTAATTATCTGTTCCAACCATCCTCTTCTACCATCACCACGATTTAATAAACCAGGTCTTAAAATGGCTGTCCTGCCAAATTTCAAAGCCCTAACAAGATCTTCTGTTTCGCCTTTTACCCGTGTCATACGATGTCTGCTTTTCGAATCGGATTTATCCCCAGTAATTATGCTAAAAAATTCAACACCAGCGTTTTTTGCTAATTGTGCAAAACCAGTTGCTATTCCAAAGTCAACATTTTGATATTCTTCGGCTTTGCTACTTTTAAAAACATCATTAAAAGTTGTACCGATACAACAAAAGGCTGCATTAGCATCTTTAGCTATATTAATATCCATATTAGATATTTCCAACATATTGGGTAGTATGTATTGCGTTAACTTTGAATTTCCTTTGTGTTTTGTGTTTTCACGACGACCAATTGCCACAATGGATTCACAATCAGGCGACGCAATTAAAATATCTAAAAGTGCCGACCCTGTAGAACCAGTATGACCTATTATTAATGCTTTTGTTTTTGGCTTCATTTTCTTTTTTATTTTATTAATTATACTGCAAAGGTAGAAGCTTGGTAGCGAAAAAGATTAGCCCAAATAAAAACAAGTTGGGTACTTTTGGAAACTAATGCAGTAAAAATGTTTAAATATTATATACTTTTGATTAAATATTAGAAACAAGTAATGAATGTAGATTTTAACAACTTTGATAATAAAGCTGATTTTCATTGGGGAGAAACCAATTTACAAGCCGAATTAATGCAAACCTTAGAAGTAGGAAATAGCACCTTGTTTTTTTTTATTTATTGTAGGGCAACTACATTACTTTACAATAAAAAGCACACTTTTAGAAAAGGTGATATTTTAATTGCAAATTGGGATATGCACCCCGTTTTTTTGAGTATGTCTAAAAATTTCTCTACCCATTTTTGTAAAATGTCGGATGAAGTATTTTATGAAATATTCCGTACTGTTTCCAGTACCTTTTGCCAGTTTACTTACAATTATCCCATTTTCAAACTCACAATAGAACAATCTCATCAGCATAAAATATGGAAGGAACAATTGGTTTGGCTTTATGAAAATTACAATGGAGAAAATCGCAAGCAATTAATCATCAACTATTTTCAAAGTTTAATGTTAGTAGTAGATAATGAAATACTTAAAATTATACCATTGCTTACTTTAAAAGCTATGCCAAGACAATTAGAGATTTTACGAGAATTTGGAGCTTTATTACAGACCAACATCAAAGAGCATCACGATGTGAAATTTTATGCCAAAAAATTGTTGATTACTCCCTACTATCTTTCAACCATTACCTCAAAAGTTATGCAGGAAACACCAAAATCATTAATAGACAAACAACTTATTCAAGAAATTAAAAAAGGAATTTTAATAAACACACCGTTAAAAGTTATTGCTGATGAATTGCATTTTGAAGACACTTCGTATATGAGTAGGTTTTTTAAACGGCACACCCAACAAACCCCTTCAGAATATAGAGCGAAAAGCAACTACAGCTAACAGCACCTAAGCAAAAGGCTTGCAGAAGTATAAGCATTTGCAAATAATGTCCCTTCGGGAAAGACATTTATTTTGCTTTGCAAATGTCCATTAAACATTTAGCTTTGTTAGTAGCATTTCGGCAGACAATGTTTCAAATCAAACCGTTGCTTAGCGCGAAAACGTTACCTGCAAGGCTACGAGACACTCTAAGAATAACAACATCAAATAAAAAATGCAGAATTTAGCAGAAAATTTTAAGAAAACATTTGACATTTACTTTAATGCACCGATAGAAATTTGGGAGACATTTGCTGAAAGGGGACAAGTAATCGAAACTGCTAAAAATGAAGTGATTAAAAAGTATAGTGAGCGAGAAAATTACTTTTATTTTATATTAAAAGGTTCAGGAGGGATTATGTTGTTTCAAAACAATAATTATCTGTGCATTGACTTATGCTATGAAAATGATTTTTTTGGTGACTATTTTTCATTTATCACTAATCAGTCAACAGACCTAGAAGTAATCTGCTTTGAACCTTCCACCCTTTTTAGGATAGACAAAGTAAATTTTGAACAATTAGCAAAAACTGAATATGGAAGACTAATTTGCCAAATTGCTTCTGAAAGTTTATACATACACAAACAAACTCAACAATTAGAATTACTCTGTAAGACAGCTGAACAACGCTATCTTGAAATGTTTGAAAAGCAACCAGACATTATAAAGAGAACGCCAAACAAATACATTGCTTCATATTTGGGAATTACACCAGAAAGTTTTAGCCGAATAAGAAAAAAGATTTCTTGATTTTCATTTCTTACCATACGATATGTTTTTTTAAAAATTATGTTTTCATTTTTGTTCTAAATTTAATCAATTATAAAAATGGAAAAGTTTAAAATAGCATTACCGATAATTTTTGTTGTAATATTTACGGCAATAATTTTATTGGCTTCTCAACATCTAAAAACCACAAAGTTGTTTGAAGTTTCTCAAAATGAATATGTAAACTTTCAATTTGATTACCAGTTTTTGCTGTTGCTGATTACCATACTTTCATTGGCAGTAACTTATTATTTAAACAAAGAAAATTTTCTAAACTATTTTACATTAGGCGATATTTCGATGCCTGCAAAAGAATTGAAATTGTTCGGCATTAAAGCCAATGATAGTTGGTTGAAAACAGGAATTTCATTGACAATTTTCATAAGTTTAGCAACAGCCACTTTTATGTATTTTCAACTGAAACAAGTACAAGTAAATTGGGCTTTATTACAAAGTGGCATGTTTTGGATTTTGCTTTTTTCATTGACTAATTCATTTGGAGAAGAAATGATATTTAGAATGGGTATCGTATCGCCACTCAAAGGGCTTTTGCAACCAATGACAATTTTTGTTATTTCGGCTATTTTATTTGGTATCCCACATTTGGCAGGAATGCCAAGTGGCTTAATAGGTGCGGCAATGGCAGGAGTTTTAGGACTAGTTTTAGCTAAATCACTTTATGAAACAAATGGTTTCTTTTGGGCTTGGGCAATTCATTTTATGCAAGACGTGATAATAATCGGAACACTATTTTTATTAGCGACAAAGAAATAAAATAAGCTAAATTTAAAAAGCCCAGCAGGTAACCGCACCTAAAACTTATGCGGGCGACATCAAAGCATTTGCAAATTCAAGGTCGCTCCGCGAAAGTTGTTTTCATTTTGCAAATGCACAGAAACATTCTATCTTTATTTAAACGTTTCGGTAGACGAGTGTTTCAAAACCGCACAAGTTATAGCCGTAAAACGCTAGCGTTAAGCATGCCAACACACAGCAAAAAGCGAAAACTCATCAAATATATTTTAAAGAAAACATAAGATAGAAAAGAATAAATATCAAAATGCTCTTTTCGATATAAATACCCTGCAAAGTGTATAGTTTAACTTAATAAAAAATACTATTTTTAAAAATCTGAATTGTATTCTATAAATAAGAAAATGAAAATAATATTAACACTACAGATGACTGTTACCTTTGTATTTGCAGTCATTGCACAAAACAGTAACACTTCACCAGGCTGTATTTCTGGAAATTGTAAAAATGGCTATGGAAAATATGTTACAAATAACGGAGCTTATTATGAAGGCAATTTTAAAAAAGGACGCTTTGATGGAAAAGGAACTCTTACACTAGTTAGTGGTCAAAAATATACAGGAGATTTTAAAGAAGGTAATATCAGGGGAACTGGAAAAACAGTATATACAAACGGTGATATTTATGAAGGCCAATATCTTAGTAATAATCCCAATGGTTTGGGGAAAATTACTTATTATAATGGAAGCCAATATACAGGTAATATGAATGACGGTTATAGACAAGGCGAAGGAATATACACCTTAAGAAGTGGCTATAGCATGAAAGGTATATTTAAAAATGACAAACCAGATGTTGTAGAATATTTTGATGCCGAAAATAAAAAAATAACAAAAGAAATATTTGATACTCAGGAAAAAAAGGAAATAGTCAATGCTACTGAAACTTATAAGCAACAACACGAAGTTAAGCTACAACAATTTATGCTGAAGAATAAAGGTGTAATTGTCCAAAACATTAATATACCTTTTAAAGATGTTACAGACCTCTCTGATATAAGTTATCGTACAGATGAAGTAGATATAGTATTCAGTAATACCACAGCAGGTTTGTTTTGTATAAAAAGAAAAGAAAATCGTCCGAGTTCTTATGATATTTATCAAGACCAGATAACTGCATTCTCAGTTAACAATTGTAAGCGTGTATTAAGTGGATTTGTTCAACATTTACAACAAAATGATTTAGGCAGAGATGTTATAGAAGAGTTTAATAAAAAAGAAGCAAAGTCAAATACATTCAAATTTAACGATGCTGATATTGCTGTAAAACAAATTTTAGATGATTTAAACTATTTAACTACTCCAGCGGGTAATATAATGTTTGAAGCCGCAAACGAAGAGTATATGATTTTTAAAGACCCACATAGAGAAAACAGAATTGACTACGGTAACAGTACATATTATTTTATAAACAGAAAATCAAATCTTTGCGAAAAAATTGTTAACGTAAATTCGCCATCAGATATGGTTTGGAATGAAGATTTTACAAAATCATGTTTGAAACAAATTCATAAATTACCTGAACATTTAGTGCCAGATGTTTACAAAGAATCTAGTTATTACAGCATTTTTTACATTATAGATTGGAAAACTAAAGATGTTAAACATTTAGACGACCATGTAATGCAGCTTAATTATTTAAGAGAAGCGATCAATGATAAAATAATAGCAGATGCTAAATGGGAAGCGTCAAGACCTGAACGGGAGCGACAAAGCCGTAAGGAATGGGATGAATACTATGAAAGCCAAAGGAAAATTAATGAGAATGTTGAAAAATCAAAAGCCTTAACTCCAAAAACGGCAAAAGAACGATATTTTTATTACAACAGCGTTGGCAATAAAGTATTTACTGATTAAACAGGAAAATGCAGTTTGAAGTTCAAAATTGCCTGCCGCTAATAGCTAAGGCTTTGTTATTGGTAATTCACAAAAATAAAAACATAGTTCGACATGGAATATAAAGTCTTATGGCAACAACCAATTCTTAATCATAATTCTCAGAGCTTTTTCTCGAAAGACGGTGAATTCCTCTATGTTGGAAAGTCGCCTCGTGGGCCATTTTTAAAACTCAATGCAGAAACCGGAAAGTTGATTGATAAATACCCTTTACAAAACATACTTAATAACATTATTGAAACTGAGGATAGTCTTTATTTAATGACAGACAAAAAATGTCATATTATAAATAAAATGAAATTCGAATTAGTTCAAATTTATCAAGATGGAATTTGTAACCATTCTGACTCGGGATCAACAAATGGAAATTGGTTATTGACTGCGGCCAGAGGGTATAAAAGTATTAGTTGCCTAAACATGAAAACAGGGGAACATTATAAGAAAAAAGTTGATGGCATTACTAAAATTTGGCACATAAAAAATGACATCTTTTATTTTTCAACAAATGAAGGTTTGTTTGAAATTGAAGTAAACGATAAAAAAATAAAAGTAATCTATAAAATAGATGACGAAAAAACAACATATGATTTTGCAGGTGTTTACTTGGATGTTCCATCTCAAGTCTTTTATTACTTAGGTTTTGAAGGAGCATTAAATATAGTAGATTTGAAAACTAAATCAGAGAAATCAATAATTTTAGATACAATAACAGACCACAATATTTACGTTAATAAAAATAAAGTATTTATAGGAGGTGGTATGACTTATGGTGGCGGAGCATATCCAAGATATTCTTCTGTATACGAAATTGACGAGGATAAATTGGCCTCAAAAATAATAGCCAAATTTGATAAACTTATTGTAAAAGCCATTTGCCCAATACAAAATAAAATAGTTGTTTTCCCCTTATTGACATATGCCCATAATGATAAATCTAAAGAATTACTTGAATGTATAGTTTTTTAAATTACTTTTTTTTAATACGCTAAATAGCCAGCAGCTAATAATAGCTAAGTTTTTTTCGAGTGCAGTGCACAAGCGCTGAAGTCTATTTTGCAAGGAACCATTTTTTTTACAGTAAAATTATTATGTGAATTGCGTTTAGTATTTGCATCACATCCATTATTAGTAGTAAGTCAAAAAGTGATAAATTATAAATTATACAACAAAAAAAAACAGCAGTAAAGTGAAATACACTTTACTGCTGCATAAAATTAATTTAATTACTTATTTATTTACTACCAAACGTTTAGTACTTTGAGTGTTTCCAACACTTACTTTTACAAAGTATATACCATTAGCAACATCTTGTAGATGCAATAGGTGTTTCCCTTCAGTGTAATTATTATTTACAACCTCTTGGCCTAATGCATTTGTTATAATTACTTTTACATCAGCTGCTAATTCAATAGTAAATATGCCGTTACTAGGATTTGGATAAACATTAAATAATGAATTTTGAATGTTAATAAAAGCGTCTTCTAAATTTGTACATACACTCACATTTTGTGTAGCAGTTGCAAAATTACTACATCCATTTGCATCAATTCCATTTACAGTGTATGTAGTTGTAACAGTTGGTGAAACAGCAATGACAGATGTTGTAACGCTTGTATTCCAAGTATAAGAGACTGCTCCACTAGCAGTTAAATTAGCAGTTTGCCCAATACAAATTAAACTTGAACTACTTGCAATAGTAATAATAGGTAAAGCATTAACAGTTACTGTACTCACAGCTGTATTTGAACTTACGCAACCAGCAGTGCTTGTACCTGTTACACTATAACTTGTAG
>ERZ724520.1440-NODE-1440-length-11901-cov-7.609320_pt1 | contig 11901 bp, 11 predicted proteins | sample MGYA00376053_ERZ724520 | MGnify/ENA primary metagenome ERZ724520 (study PRJEB28724, sample SAMN07190886) | activated sludge metagenome | isolation source: activated sludge of sewage treatment plant in Hong Hong | place: USA: Christiansburg, Virginia | collected... | reverse complement strand
CTTTGATCCCCTCTGTTCTGAATAAGAGATGTGTTTATTTTGATTCAACTCTTACAATATATATTTATCTTATGGGCAAGCCAGGTCACGAGCACCACGAGCACCATGATCATCACGATCATCACGACCATCATGATGAGCATACATCCGAAGTCAGACATGATGTTCCTCCAACCCATGTTCAAACTTTCTCTCACGAACCTAACGACCCGCTTAATTTCTCCAAAAAGCATCCTCTTTTCAATATCGAACTTCAAAAGAAGGGTCCATAGTTCTCAGAAATCGATGACAAAAGACTCGAATATATACAAAAATACGCAGGCAAAGTGGCTTTTACCGAAATATCCGTCCCCAAGAACATTTAAGGTATATCTAGATTAATCGTAGGGCTTGTCCCCAAGGTCGGCGACCTGCCATCTAACCGTAGATTATGGCGAGCAGCTACGACTTACGAGAGAAACGGAATATTTAATATCCACACTCACCACTTCAATACCCGTTCGATGTACCCCTTCTTCTTTTGTTTCCTGTTGTACGGATGGTGGGGCCATGCTACTTTCGCGTGGTACAAGATGAAGTACGAGGACAATGACGAGTTTTTGGGCAACTTTTACGATAAACTGAACACTCGTTTTCCACCTCCAACAAAAATCTGGCTCAGGCCAGGATGATCATACTCAAATATCTAATCGAGATTAAATCAGCAATGTGATTTTGATGCATGCTATAGAAATCACTCAAAAGACTTGGTTCTTTGGCTTATCACTGTGTAAAAATCTTCGGCAGTTATATAGCCATCTGAATCGAAATCGGTCTTTTGGAAAATTTTGTCCACTTACTCGTCAGTTAAATGTTCTCCCAACTCGATTGCTATCTGCTTGAACTCTTCAGCGTTAATTTTTCCCTATATTATCCAATAAATACATTCTTTTGGAAATCAAATGACTTGAAAATTTTTTAGATTTAATGTCTGGTGTGCTGTTCTCCAAGTCTTCCAGTGGCTAGGCTTAAAAACGCTTCGAAATTTAAACCTCCAGCATTAGTAACATCGAGGTCCTGTATGATGTTGTAGACAAATTTATTGCTAGCAGCAAATCCTAGACTGACAAAGGCGTTCTTAAGTTCAACAGGATCGACCACTCCACTTCCGTCATTATCAAAGATATCAAACGCTGTCTTAGCTTATCTAACTTCCTCAACGGGAACATTAGCTGTCACATAATCTTCGGCGGCCCACACTTTATGGACGGGTTTAGTCTCCGCACCCTTTTTTGTTTGGGGTTGGTTTTTCACGGGAGCAGCAGGTGCTGGTTTTCCTTTAGATGCGCTCATACTGAAAAAATAATAAAGATTTAACAAGATTACTGTATTAATTCAGCTGAACAGAGTTAGTTTCTTCAAATTAAGGTCCAATCAAAAGAGATTTAGCTACAATGGAATAAATTCAGAAAAAACTCTTCTAAGGGCTCGAATATCTAATTTAAATCAGATGATATCCTATTTTACCCGAATTATACCTATAAATAATACAATTGATGAGAACGAGAATCTCAATCGAAAAATAATACCATCGAAACACACTTATTAACGCTCTCAAAATGGCCTCTCAGTCATTATCCACTCCCTATCTCTACCTTGAGCAACGCGCCTTTTCAATTGTCAATACTATCCTCGAACAAAGTGAAATTTTTGGTAGCGGTCTCACTCAAATTATTAGTCACGGTAGCGTTCCTGAGGCTGATATCGAAAGGATAGTGCTTGTGGCGGTAATGGGTGAGTCTGCGATGACTGAAATATAGAGATATCTGCATTTGTTTAGAGAGGTCTTTATAGTAAATCTGACGATTTCTGGAACGGGTATCAAAGAATTGATCAGAGTATCCCCCCTTAGAAAAAAGCTGAAAGGTTTTTATGAAATAAACCTCAATTTCCACTCATTTATAGATTCTGTTTACTTTTCTAAAAATATAAAAAAATAAAATTAAACTCAAGATGAGCTAACTTTCTAAGAATCTTTTACTTCATTTCTAATGTCTTTTCCAAAATTTCATGAGTTTCAAATAGAACTCCTTAATAAGCCAACAAGCCAGCAATTAGGTGTTTCTATAAAAAATAGTTTGGAGGAACACCTGAAGACCCTAGAATCTCATAAATCTTAACAATATCTATCCCAATCATCACCACGCATAAAAATATTGATCCTTGAGAGAAAGATCGATCAAATGAGTCCCCTACTTTATAATTATTTCTTTGGACCTATTTCTAAATAAATAGAAGTTTTCGGTAAACAAAATCATAAATTTACCACAAACAGTTCGCTTTACAATGCTTTATTTGCCTTAGATATTCAGGAAGCGGGATAGTTTCTTCGGGGAATCGCTCAATAGAAATCACAAACTCAAAAACAGAAGTTCGATTTAAACTAGTTTGATGTGGCTAAAAAAGCAATATCGGATCAATATGACGAACGATCTTCACCTCAATAAATAGCTCTTCAGATTGAAGCACTTGATTCAGTTAAACAGTTTTGTAAAAAAAGGGCAGCAACAACAACTCTTCAGCAAACAATCTTAAACGCTAGATCCTAAGCAGATGAAAAAATGACCGCAGGCAAAGTTGTTGACAAAATTGTTGAATGGTCAGCAATTTCACTTTAAGATTGCAAGCCTTCTCAGTAAGACTATGCTAAAATTCTAGTTCTAAGCTATATGGTAAACAATTTTTGGTTTTGGCATCGTCGCATCATAAATGCTGGTCTTGATTAGCATCACAGAGAAAGGGTAATTGGTTTTTGTAAGAAAGTGGAGAATAAGTTCCAACCTTTGAGGTAAAAGACTCAAAGTTAATAAAGATATGACCTATATAGACATGAGCCAGTGGTAGTTGCATAATCAAGGAAATGGATTTTGAAAGAAGAAAGTGCAAATTACATTCGGTTTAACATAAACTAATCCTCAATAAACAGGCAATCAAAAACAATTATAGCGATAAATGGTCCACTGGGGTTCGGTGAGCTTGCTCTTTTGATAAAGTAGCTGAAAAAGATAAATAAAAATGAAGATTTTATAATATTTAGTTAAAGTCTCGTGACAACTAAGGAGTATTTATCCATAATTTTGAAAGGTAGCAAATGAAGAGGATTGATCTATTAAAATTTTCTACCTTGAGAGATATTTTTCCGAACAATTTATAAACTTCATAAAAATATATATTCATTGTTGCTTATTATATTTAAATGCAAGGTTTAAGGTGAATACCCGTTCTGCTAATTTTTACTGTTTGAATTGACATGTTTTAGATAATTTCTAAATTCAGTAAAATAACTATATGACAATGCCATTATAGCGTCGGAGGACAGAATTAGTTGAGGATGTCTACATTCCTCCATTGAAAATTCCAGTACAGGTCTCTCCATCTTAAAAAAATAAAGACGCCACGAGTCTCACTTTCTTCAAATCAATACCACTCGTTCAAAATACCGATTTTTTAAAATAAAAATCTTTATATCGATATGCGATATCCCGAAAGCCCTGTCGAAATTAAATGACTCGGTCTTATGCCTACTTACCTCAGGAAAACACCCATAGTAGATTTCGTAGCAAATCTAAGGTTGAATAAAGTGGAGAGAAAGAACGAAGCTTATCAAAAAATAATTCTGTTCAACAAATCAAAGACGAGGTGATTTAAAGTAGATAACCTTACTTTAAGAGAAAGAACCGCAATAACCCGGAAACACTAAAATAAAAATAATTTGGTGAGAAAAGCAATAAAGCATCTATTTATAATTAAAATTTTATGTAGAATAAAAAATATTCGAAATTAGATAATGAAAAATACCTAATTAATAACAAACAAACTAAATTAAGGATTACAGATGCTAATGGGAATAGAAATTTTTAATAACTCTATTAAAAATTGTAGGCGAAAGTTAATGTGCTGTAAAAGCAGCTTTAGGAAATATAGATTTAGAAAAAAATATTAGAGAATAAGTTAAGAGAGAAAGAGAGTAGGGCCGGAGATATGGAGAAGCAACTGATGCGGGTATCTGCTGATAATGACAAATTGTTGCATTAGATCAAAAGGAACATAAAGATTCATACTGATAACTTCATTAATGAAAATAAACTTTAGAGTCAGCTTATTTTAAGGGATAACATTATCCATCAACTTCAGACCAGTTTAAAGTATATTGAACTATAAAATATTACATTTAAAAAATATAAAGATTAGTGTTCGAAGCAAGCAGATACGATCTACAAACTTCAAAAAGAAAAGAAACATTTGGAGTAAAAAATTAAAATACTTTGTCGAAGAAAAACTAAAAGGTCAAAGACAAAAGGATCTTTGATTAGTTAGTACTCAGATCTGTCTTTGAATTTTTCGCTAGACTAATAAGATCATGGAAAACATGCACATGAGCTCAAAACAGCTGAAAGAACACCATAAAAGCTAAAAAACTCTTTTAAGCCCATGATTAAGTCTCAATAAAGGAGGTAGCTAGCTCCATCCTGGAAACAAAAATGAAATTTAAATGATTTATTTAATTATTGACTTCTACCTTATTTGCAATTATCTATAATCAGAATAAAACAGATTGGATGTATTAGACTCATCGCCATCGTTTTATCTAAAAATCATCCAGAATACAGAGAAAAAAAGGTTAGAAATAAGAGGCGAGAGAGGATAATTCAAAGAAGGCGGCTTTAAATTTTTAGAATACGATGGATAAATTGCTAAGGATCCATCATGGAAGAAAAAATCAAATTATTGACTAAAAGGAAATTTTTACGCCGTTTATCCCAAGAGTTTCTGAAGAATACCGGACAAATGGTCAAGGCAAATTGAAAGACTTCGCTCCTAGTTTCAATAAGAGGCACACGCATCATATTTCTGGGCTTAATTAGCTCCTGAAAAATATTAAATTACCAGAGAAAAGTACTTCAGTTGGAGTATCAAGGACGAGAATAAAGCTGAGCATCAAAATTGGATCATCAAATACAAGTTAGAAGACACAATAAAACAAATCAGGCTAAAGGGTAAATAGAAAAAAAAGGAAGGTTGATAAATAGGAAAATTAGGGTGCAGACTATGCCAGAACAGTTAAAAAACTTGAAAGGATCAGCTAGTCCACAAGCATATTCAATCCCGATTTACTACAAACTTCTTTCCTCGATTTGATCAAAAAATTTAAGTTCGAAAATCTAAAAACTTTACCCAAAGCCAATGCTGTTGTTCCACACCCCAATAACTCGAGAACTGAACCACAACCCAGCCCAAAATCCCCGAACTACTTTTCACCCCTAACTCACTACGGCGAGTGGATAAAGCCTAGGAATATGATCCGGGCAAATAAGACAATGATGCAGGATCAATGGAAAAATTGCAGAGATGAGGTAAAAGTGAATAGAAAGATATCAATGCTGAGTCCGTGGTAGTTAGTAGTTGATGGTGGAACGATGGGGTAGGCAGATTTTGTTGGACCGTATTGATGATTAATAAGAGTGTAAAAACTAAATAATTTTCGTTTGATAATTTTATAACTTCCATGAAGCGCACTAAATAAACATACTTCAGAAATTTCCCCTCAGAGACTCAAACAAACGAGATATCCGGGTGCCGCGAGTTCGAGGGCGAGGACTTAAGTATATTTATTGCTATCTAGAGTACGATGCTCGCAAAGAATTTTTCAAGAACAAGCAGAAGCAATGGTTAGATCAGCAAATTGAAGAAAAAAGACAGCGAGAGGAACAGGAACGGCAAGAAAACTAAATGTACGCTCACCAGACTCACGAACTCAATCGCATGAGAGGAATGCTTTAAGATAATTTCCAGCAAACCAAGAGCAACATCAAGTCTAATGTCACTCAGTTCAACCAGCAGCTAGATCTCGAACGCAAACAGAAGGAGGAGGCATAACGGAAGGCAAGATTGCAGTACCAGGCCGATGAGGTGAACTTTTTGAAAACACGCGGAGCCAAACAAGAGTTTTACATGGATGTAAAGTGATCGCATGTTTACATTAACTAGCAAAGAAGAATCTTTCCCTATTAAATGAATAAATGCTATTTATAATATTAATTTAATATTTCACCATATATGCAGTACGTATCAGCCGTAGCACTCGCCAGCCTCTCCGGAAAGGCTCCCAGTAACGCTCTAATTACTCAGCCAAAGACTCTGTCCTTGCTATCCTCAAGGCCACTGGCAAACCCGTCGATGAGAAACAGGTTGATGAGGTTCTCAAGTCCGTGAACAATAGAAAAGTCGATGAAGTAATTAGTATATCATTCAGCTTATCAGCAAAGGACTCACCAAAGTATCCGTTGGTGCTCCCGCTGCAGGCAAACCTGCCGCCCCTGCTAAGGAAGCCCCCAAAAAGGAGGAGAAGAAACCCGAAGCCAAAAAGGAAGAGAAAAAGAAATAGCCAGAACCAGCCCCTGCCGAGGAAGAGGACTTCAGCATCGATCTCTTCGGATGATTCATTTAAACCCTTATTAAGCCAAAAATCATTTAACATGTAAACCTTTTTTTCTAAAAATTTGGCAGAAAATGTAAAACATTTTGCATATTTATCGTGTTGTTGGAGGAAGTTGTTTAAAAAATATTAGGTGAGTTATTTAATTCTTTATAGGACGATAAAGATTTAATAGGTATTTTTTGAGAAATTATATTAAAATAATATTAATTATTTTGTGACAGATATGAAGGTACAGTTGTGTTAACCTAGTTCAGTATCTCCTACCCCACAAACGGCACTACCAAGTCATTCGATATCGATGATGACAACCGATGCAGAATCTTCTACGAGAAGAGAATGGGTCAAGAAGTTGAAGCTGATATCCTCGGCGAATAATTCAAGGGATATGTCTTCAGAATCTCAGGAGGATTCGATAAGGACGGATTTGCCATGAAACAGGGTATCTTCTGCAACAACAGAATCAAATTGCTCCTCGCACCCGGAACCAGCGGATACAGAGCTAAAAGAACTGGAGAAAGAAAGAGAAAATCTGTTAGAGGATGCATTGTTGGCCCCGACATTAAAACTCTCTCCCTCCTCCTCGTCAAAAAGGGCGAAAAGGAAATTCCGGGACTCACCGACGAGACTAAATCAAGAAGACTTGGTCCCAAGAGAGCTACTGGTATCAGAAAGCTCTACGGAATTGAGAAAGCTGAGAACGAAAAGACTCTTGCTAGCTCATGCGCTTTGATCAAAAAGCACGCCATTAGAAGAACCTTCAAAGGAAAGAAGAACGTCAATGCCACCAGACACAAAGCCCCCAAGGTCCAAAGATTGGTCACTGAAACTAGAATCAGAAGAAAAAGAATTCAAAAGGAAGATAAAGTCAAGAGATGGAAATCCACCACTGCCCGTACTGAGGAATACAGAAAACTCCATGATACTTGGATCACCAAGAGAAACGCTGATGTTAGACAACTCAGAAAAGCCTCAAAGGCCTCAGCTGATCACAAGCCAACTGAGACTAAAAAGGAGGAACCCAAAAAGGTGACTCCCGCCCCAGTTGCTGCTAAAGTCGCACCAAAAGTAGCACCAAAGGCCGCACCAAAAGTCGCAGAAAAGGTTGCTGAGAAACCCAAAGCCAAGAAATGATTGATTGACTATAAATTCTATAAATTCTGTGATTTGATCTGTTATTAAGAAGCCATGATTGTCCATTTTGCTCTCAACTTCAATATAAATATTTAATCGTATTGATGATCGATAAAAACAGAGATACAATTTCGTATATCGGAGGAAATCCAGCTGACGTAAGGCTGTCACACTGGGAGTACTACGACTTCATCGATCAAATGCTTGACGATCGTCTGACTGCAGAAGGCTTGATGAAATTCAAGAGATTGCATAGTCAAATGTCGATGAACGGAGTAGTTATTCCCTTAGTGATGTTCCCCTTTGCGTTCGTGGCCAACCGTTGGCTTATAGGTACTTTTGGAGCCAAGTAGGGTTCGTCGACAGAGGAATGGCCTCAACCAGATTCAACTTTATCGGTATGTCTATCTTCTACCCTCTCTTCCTTTGGTGGGGTTTCACGAGGCCAGTTCCCCGCAAACTATACTCTGATTTGATCTGCGATAATGGCAAAGACGGATAATACATTCGTGAAGTTTTGAGAACCAGAAAGCCCGGACTGTGGGCCAATCTCAGCAAACAACTCTATGACAACAAGTTTGATTTCCCTGAGATGAACGAGCATAAAGCAAGCGGAGAGTTCCAATCTGGATTCGTAAGCCATCGTGTTTACTGAATGATGCTTAAAAAATATCGATATCAATCATAGAAACTAATTTTATGGGTCGGTATAAAGAGAAAACAGCCGGTGTTAAGTATGAATAGACCCAAATAATAAATTAAGTAGATAGATCATGGCACTAGCCATCACTCTTAAAGAAAAATTAGCACAAATGTTATATCGTCAACGACGCTATTATCCTAGGACGTCCAACGTTCATAAGCTAGTTTGCTAAGAGCGTCACAAGCCTACTCAAGTTTGCCCTACTTATAGTAGGGTACAATCAACTGTAACACCTACTGGTTTGTAATGAATTCCCATACTCCATCTGACGCCAATAGTACGAATTTATCCCTCTTGTCGAGCTTCATCCTTATGATCTATGGCTCACAGTGCACTCCGATGGATTTAGATACATTATCACCAAAGGATCTACTCATTGCCAGTCCCTGGAGGTCTTTTTAGCATTAAATGTACTTTGATTTGGTAGCCAAACTCTCAAAGGACCAATTGGCTGACCATTTTCGTCCCTAAAAGCGTGAACTCGACCTCCACTCTTCAAAATTCGTTTCTTTTCGGCCTAAATTGAGGGCTTGTGGTCTTGCGATAGGTAAATAAGTTCCCAACTTTTTCTGTCAACTAAGTTATTTTTATCATACTTTGACGTGCCAAAATTGCTCTTGAATCTCCAACATTCGCGCAGATGATTTCCTCTGAATCGAAAAAGACAGTGACGAAAGTAGAACCACTGCAAGTTGCATTAATATCTGATTCGGTAAGTCCTTTTTGCAATTTATCGAAAACTTTGGGGAGTAATTACGGAATAGTGCTCGTTTTTAGTTCTGCTTAAAAGCATTTTGATACATTTTTGACAAGATACTGTGAGACCAGATGTCCAAAGGATCCATGACCATCAGCAATAGCATATAAATTAGCATTTCTTTCCGCGAGGTTGGTTTTAATAACTAAACTATCTTGATTGACCTTGTTTGGGTTGGTAATCTGCACCCCTTGCCTTGTTCGATAGGAATATCTTTGCTTTAGTTTTTTTTAGTCCGCTGATACCATATGTGAGACGGATTTTACTCCCTTTTGATAGTCGATGGAGGTGCAGCTGTTATATCGATTTTTGTTAGTAAGGTGTTCGTGATTGGACCGTATCTCTCCTGATACTCTTCCGAGCGCAGTGTTTGATCCATTTCGCTTTACACTGGTATCATTGCGATGCATTTTATCGACACTGGTCATTTTCATTGACATGGGAGTTCGTTGACCAGTTTTGAGCATACTATGCATTTGTTTGTGACTGGATTGTGGACGTAAATTTTCTTTGTTGTTTGAGAAGTTTCTTTTGGGGTTTAGTTGAATGGATCGTTGGATATTTTAGACGGGCGATTTTGATCGGGAGTGCCTCGATGACTGATCCCGATTGACCGAAGTGTTGTTCTTGCTCCAATCGATAAAGTCTTGCCGGAAACGGGGGTTTTATAATTTTTTGCGTAGCTCTTCCGGTTTCATGAGATAGTTTTGGAGTTTCTTCATATTTAAAATTGTGATTAACGATAACATTGATAAAATGACCTCTCTCTATTTTCATCAATTCCTCAAATCAGCAATGCTTTTAAGTTTGTTTTCATGCAACAGGATTACATTTTGAAATTTTGTATCAAATTCTAATACTTCAAAATAAGATTTTATCCTATTGCAAATCAATAAAAGAGATGGAAGTGTAAGCTTTTTAAGTGTGTATGTGTGGACGACAGTTTAACTGTCAAGGCTTCAAATGGGCCGATAAATTTTATTTAAATAATTAAATTGAGATATGTCGAAAATTGAACTTACCATTGCCTACGCCACCTTGAACAAAAACTATGATCTAGTTGGCAAAATGGAAAACTACGTCCGCGTCAAAGTCAGCAACGGCCTCGGAGGATCAACCGAGTTCAAAACCAAAATAGTTCCCGGAGAAAAAGATACTCCCATCAGGTGGGATGAGCAGTTTTCTATCCCCTTGAAAGCCAAAAGTGGAGCAATCTTCGAGTTCTCCGTCCTCGACGAAGATATGAGTTCCGACGACGTTTGCGGAACCGGACTCTTTAAACCCGATCCCTGCGGTGCTTTTAACTATGGTGCTCCCCAGAAATACAACATCAGACTCATCAACGGCAAGAACGACTAAATTTCTGGCGGTCTCCACATCACCACCAGATACGTTTGATGTCTAAACGTCTATATTCTCGATCAATACTTAACTTGGATCATAATACATTGATCAATCATAAAATTTCAAACAATCACCTCTATTTCCGTGGAGGGTTCAGGTCAATGCTCTTGAAGTGTAGATTAGGCTTGCCCTCCTTGGACTGCTCTTGATTGTGGTGGTTGAAGCCCTTGGCCAATACTATTGCGGCCGTTTCTCCTTAATTGTCTAGGACGAGTGCCCATTTGAGTTTTTCGACTTTACTTTTGTCTTTGTTTCCCCTTCCCCTTTTTTTTATCTATTTTTCTTTCAGGTTCATGATAGTATATGAAACTGAGGTCGTTATGATAAGGTATCCTTTATTAGCGTGCAGGTATTAGATGTGGTTGATGTGTTCAAAATGGTTGCCAGAAGGGAAAAACCTAAGTATTCTTTGACAGTGATAGAAGATAATGTTTTCCTCCATGTTTTTTTTGAGTTAGTAGACCTAGATTTCTTGGCTGATGAGGCTGGCACATACAAGGTTGGTGGTCGAATCGTACTAACAAAAAGTGATTTAGGGGATAGGATCTTCCCATTTTCCAACGTAGTTATCGATTGCTATGCGACTCTATTCATAATCGAGGCGTGTCTTGCAGTCTACAAAGACATAGGGCACCTGTTTGTTTTTGAGTGCAAGGACGACTATATTTCCAATTGATGACCTATGCGAGCTGCATGAAGCGGCAATTCCAATTTATCCAAAACTGTAAACTTCAGGTGCAACATAGGAGTTGATCCATGACTTTTCTTATGCAATATCATAGATTTTGATTTGCCCCGCGAGGTTGAAGGTAGTGATGGCTGAATTATGTTTTTGAAAAAGGAGGGGATATTCGTAATGTACATATCTGAAGTCTAAGTTGGAGTTGGTGTTGATAGCGATGACATTGTACTTGATGGGTTGCTTGGTCCGTGAGGTTCTGTTGAGTTAGAGGTATGTGGTGAAGTTTACACTGTATATGTTACCAAAAATGTCGACTAGGTAACCCAGTAGATAGTCTTTGTACCTTGTGTTGTGGAATTGGTGCTCCAGGTGACAACCTACTATCGGATGATGCGTTTTCATCTTCAGTCTTTCGATAAAAGTCAGGTGATTCATGTTGAATTTACCGACTGTGAACTCGTTTTCGAGGAGCACGAATTCTCCATCGAAGGTGCTGAAGGTTAGGAAGATGAGGGAGTCGCGGTTTGGGGAATCAGGGGTAGGTTGTAGTTCGTGGGTTTTGATGGCGAGAACGTTAGTGGTGTTGTTGGTGAGGCCATAGGTAGAGGATCCTTTCGGACGATCGGAAGTGGTGTTTTCCCATAAGTTCTTTTTGTCCATGTGATTTTTGTCTCCGTTATCGAAACTATATAATTGCCACTTCAATATACATATTTTTGATTGAAATAGAGGGGTTGGGGTTGGGG
>ERZ724520.1438-NODE-1438-length-11907-cov-3.573237_pt1 | contig 11907 bp, 18 predicted proteins | sample MGYA00376053_ERZ724520 | MGnify/ENA primary metagenome ERZ724520 (study PRJEB28724, sample SAMN07190886) | activated sludge metagenome | isolation source: activated sludge of sewage treatment plant in Hong Hong | place: USA: Christiansburg, Virginia | collected... | reverse complement strand
AGGGCAGTTGGTTGCGGAGGTAGAGGGATGAGATTTGGCTGTACCTGTTCTTGGCGTTGTCGAGCCAGACTTCGCGTATTTTGGCTTCGTTGCGGGTGAGTGGATCTGAGAGGTAGTCGAAGATGTTGAAGTTTTTGCTGAAGTCGCTGAGTTCGTCGTAGGCTTTGCGCCAGGTGAGGCTGTTCCTGCAGAGTTTGAACTGTTCGTCGCTGGTGCGGTTGGCGAGGAAGGGGGTGGTGAGTATTTCTTCGGGTGCGCTGCTGGAGTACTGTCGTTCTGGTCCGAACTATTGTCTGTTCTATTGCAGGTTGAAGCAGGAGAATTCGTAGTGTTTGCCGGGGTAGGTGAAGGCGAAGAGTTCGTCCTGCTGTTCGGTCAGGAAGGGCACGCTGACTATGTTGGTGACGGGGAGGGTTTCGCGTTCGTTTTGCAGTTGTAGCACGCTGGAGATTACGTTGAAACGCATGTCGAAGTTGACCACGTAGCCGTCGACGGTGCCCACTAGGATGCAATTGCGGCCGGTGGCGCAGAGGGCACGCGGGATGCCTCGTTCGCGGCCGATCGAGCAGACCATGGCGCGGGATTTGAGGCGGATGTCCTGCACGCCGAGGTTGCCCTAAGCTGTCACGTAGCAGAAACACTCGTTCTTGAGCTAGTTCTAGAGAGTCACGATGCGCTACAGCTCGCCACCCACGAAATATTTTACGATTTAGTCGCTGCGGCCGTAGTTCTGAGCCTTGCCCATGCGCTCGATGGGGTAGACACGGATTTGGCCGCGGTTGGTGCCGACAACTGCTGCGTAGGTGCGTTCGAATGCGGCAATGGCTGATATTTTTACTTTTTCATCTCCTTCTCCTCTGAGTTCTAAGGAGGCATCGGAGCAAGTGGTGACATTGGTTAATATTTTTTTTGTGTCGAAGACGCGGAGGGTGCCGTCTGCTGATCCTGAGAGGAGGAACTGGTCTGCTACTTTTTCTAGGGCGGTGACTGTTTCTGCGTGTTCGAAGACTTCGGAGATGAGTATGCCTTTGGGTTTAGCCAGTTTTTAGAAGGTGGTGGGCTGGCGGACGTAAGTGCCCAGACGGGGGATCGGTTTGATTTTGAACATTTAGAACTTGCTGAGCACTTCGCCGATGGTGAGGATGGCTTATGCTAGTTTTATTTTTTAAGAGACGGATTCTCCGTTGTCTCTGTTTTTTTTGGAGATGAGTCTTTCGAAGGAAGAATCTATATATTTAGTGCTATACTGATGTATCCCTGGAACTGTTCGAAGAGTTCTTTTTTTTCGTGGTCGATGGAGTTGAGGTCGATGTTGAGTTTTAGTTTTTTGAAGGCCATGAGGAGCTGGTAGTTTTTGTCTTGGGGTTTGTCTTTTTCTGGCGGTTGGTAGCGGTTCATGTTGAGCACGTAGTAGAGCAGGTTGTACCTGAATGGGAGGGGAAGTACTCATAGAGCAGTTCTAGTTGTTTTTTTGTGTAGTTTTAGAAGTTGAACAGTTTGCCCTCGACTGCGCCCTAAGTCACGCCGCGCATGGCTTCGGTCCAACGCTCGCTCTCCTCCTCCCCGCGGCGTCGCTCCTTGCCCGTCCTGGACAGCGTGAGATATTCCTGGAAGAGGGCAATGGTGGGGGAGCGTTGAGGGTTTTTGACTTTGCGTTCCCTCCAATCGACGTCTGAGTCTTTGAGGGGTGGGGGTAGAAGAAATTCGTCATCGATGTCTTCTGGTTTGAGGGGAAAGGGAGGTTCTAGAATGTCTTTGAAGAAGAAGTAGTTTTTGGTGGGAGGGTATTCGTTGAGACACATGCGCATGTACGCAATGGCTTCGTCGCGGACCCATTTGCTGGGGTTGAGGACGTGAGGTGCGATTTTGCGGAGAGTGGAGGCGGAGGTGTTTTTGCGGAGAGTGAAATACTGGAGGGAGTAGAAAAGTCCGATGCCGCTTTCGTCGAGTCCGCCTTCGATGCAGGAGTCGAAGGCTTCGAGGATGCGTCTGTGGGTGAGGGGGCTGACGTGGCGGGCGAGGGTGAGGCTGAGTCTGAGTCCCTCGAGGCGGTCGGTGTTGATCAAACTGATGTAAAACTCGAACATGTCGGGCAGGAAGTGTTCAGGTATGTTGTTGTCGAGGAGCAATTTGATTTCTTCTTTCGAGTAGTAGCCGTACTGCACCTTGAGTACTTCAAGTAGCCGCGAGAGGGTGACTTTGAGGGTTTTGCTGAAGCGTTTGTAGTGTATTTCTAGCCACTCGAGGATGGCGAATACTTCTTTGAAGTGGGCGAAGAGGGTGGAGCGGAGTTTAGGTTGTTTGATGATGCCGGCGAGGTACTCGATGATGACTTCGTAGTAGTGAATGTCTTCTTCTGAGTGGAAGGGGTCGATGAAGAGGTAGAAGAGGTTGATGAGTGCGAGAAAGGCTTAGCGAGCTACTGAAATATCTGTGTCTTATGAGAGATGGATGAGGTAGGGGAGTACTTCGTGGAGGCGGAACTGATCGGAGCAGTCTTTGGCGAGGAGCCCGATGATTTCAACTGCTTGGAGTTTGCTGGCGATGTACTTGCAGCCGCGGATGCAGGCGAACACGATTTTTATCATGATTTCACAGCTTTTGTAGTAGCGTGGTTCTTTCATGCGTTCTGCGCGGAGGGGTTGGTTGTTCTTGTACTATCTGATTAGTTCTTCCTGGCGAGGGGAGCGGAGGCCGATGTGGGTGAGTTTGACGGGGACGTGACGGTGTTAGATGAGGTTTTCGATGTGTTTGAATGACGGCGGGCAGAGCTATCGAGTTTTGGGGCGGAAGTCGAAAGCAATCGACATGCGCTTGGCGATTTTGCTCTTTTTGCTTGGGTTTATGAAAAATTTGCGCCGTTCGTCGACTTACTCCACAATGATCTACTCCTCAGTCACGGGGACGTTGGCTTCATCGGCTTACTCGATGAACTTGAAAAGGCGAGCGAAGATGGAGGAACTGCTTTAGATTTTAGGGGAGAAAATTGCGTTTTTGTCGATGAGTTAGACGAAGATTTTGAGGGCTTTGAAGCCTGAGAGGCTGCGCGGGGGTTGGTTGGCCCATCGATAGCCGCTTTCCCGGACTTGGTTTTCGATGAAGTCGATGAGAGAGAAGATGAAATTTATTCTAAGGTCGCACGAGGAAAAGCTGCTCCTGTTGAAGGCTGAGAGACAGGACCAGAGAAGAAGGTAGAATTAATGTTCGACCATGCTGGATATCCTTTGGAGGGCGGTTGTCGCTTTTGGTCGTTATTCTGGGTTTTGTTTTAGGAGGTCTTTGAGGAGGTCGCCTATAACGGTTTGGCCTTTGGTGAGTTTACTGACGCTGTCCGTGATGTGTTGTTCGAGGTTGAGGCCTTCTTTTTTCATGCGGAGGAGGTCGGAGTAGCTCATGGTGGGTCGTCCATCGTTGAGTACTTCGAGGATGGTCAATCCCATGGAGTACATGTCCATCATTTTGAGGTTGTTGAGTTTTTTGATTGAATCTGAGTCTTCAGTAACATTTTTTTTTATTTTCTTGCTGGAATCGCCTGCTTTTTCCTTGGAGCTGTCTTGGTCTGTTGCGTTGAATAGATTTTTGGAGTTGAGTGCTTCTGGAGTGGTGATATCTTTGTCTACGAGTTTTTCTGGTGGAAAATTGCATTTTTCTACTGAGCTCGCGTAGAAGAGTCTGAATTAGGATAGTCCCTGTTCTGTGTCTTGGAGTATGTGTGTGGGCTTGTAGGAGGCGAAGTCGGTGAGGAGGAGGTAGTGGTAGGTGGTGAGGAGGAAGTTGGAAGTGCGGACGTTGCCGTGGTAGATGTTGAAGACGTCGTGGATGGTGTACATGGCGAACACGATTTGGTAGATGATCCAGACTGAATGGGGGAGGGAGTACTTTTTTACTATTCGGTCAGGCAGGGCCTGGTTTATAATCGCTCTTAGAGGGTCATGTGCAGATACTGGCGCATGCCTGCTGCGAAATTTTGGCTGTATTTTTGGAACTCTTTGTCTTTCGATTCCTTCATTTCGACCAATCGCATAGGCAGGATGTGTGTGCACTTGTAGCGTTCGACTAGGGCTTGGATGACTTGAAAGGCCTGTATGATTGGGTGTTTACTTTGAGGTAATCTTGGATGGGTGTGTTGTCTCTTCGAAAGAAGACTTACATTTTGATGCTGAATTCGCAGTATTTGAAGTAGTTGGTTTCGAAGAGTTTGTTGTGGGTGAGTACTTTACGTCCGACGAGGTCTGGATTTTGTTCCAGCCACTGTTCGTACATTTATTTTGGGTCTTATTTTTTGTTATCGTCAAGCAAGGTGTTGCCCATTCTTATTATTATCTATTGTAATAGATGTTTTATGATGATCCAAAATAAGCAAAATTATTATCAGTCGAATTCTGAGTAGATTTTGCTGTGTAATCCGATGCGTACTACTATCCAGGTCCTGGAACATGTTTAACGCCGGGTATTTATACTGAATCTCTTCCTCCTTTTGTGAACTTTGTCATTTCGTTGCGTCCGTATGGATTTTATGGATTTCCTATTCCGTATTTTTGAACATCATCTAAATGGATCAAATTTTACATTGACCAGGTCCTGGTACGAAGGTGACTGGTTCTTTTCTGCGACTGATATCGAGGGATTGCGAGATTTTAACCATGCTCGGGTTGTTAAATCTTGAATCCATTATACTTTTTTCTTAGACTTTCAAAGTCGAAGGAACCGAGTAAGCGCCAGGTCCTGGAACCTGTATATGTTTTTATTTACCTTTAACACTTCCTTAAGACTGAAGTCCTGATGTCTGGATTTGAGGGTTGCTGCTTTTTTTTACATTACTGATGGCATTGTGTAACTATTGGGTCCTGGCACTGAGTTCAGGTTTTTTAGGATTTCCATGTAGCCTCCGTTTGACTTTATTGAAGGGGAATTACGTAGCGTCCTCCATGGAAGGCGTTGCCTCGTTTGACGTCAATGGTGCTCGGGATGTCATAGGCGTGGGGGATTTGTTAGTACTGTTTTTCGTTATGCATGACTCCGAGTGAGCGTTCTCCGTATCCGATGAGTGCGCTGCGTCGGTCGCGATCGGTTTTCGGGAGGTAATAGGCATCAGTGCTGAATGGTGGAGGGGATACGGTGGTTTTTAGTAGCGGAAGCGTTGGTCTTTGGAGAAGGAGTATTTTTGTTTGGCAGATGAGCTGTTGAGGGAGTGAACGTGGGGCGTTTTATTTTATTGCATTATTATCTTTTATGGTATTGATTTTGTTATTATTGTGGGAATGTGTAGTTATAGGAAGGTTATTATTTTTAGGATTAATGAGAGGGATATTGGTGGTTTTGTTTTTGTTGATTATGTTTGAGAAAGTATATATGTGGGGGTGTAATAAATTTTGTTATATCAACAATGAAGAAAAAGATAGACAGTCGTATTCAAACTTTGATCGAGAATGGATACAAAAGCAGTCAGCGTACTATGCTTATGATTGTCGGCGATCGAGCTCGATACCAGGTGGTCAATTTCCACTATATCCTTTCCAAATTGGAGGGGAGTCGTAGCAAACCTAAGGTGCTATGGTGTTACAAGAGCGAGTTGGAGTTCTCGAGTCACCAAAAGAAGAGGATGAAAGATGTGAAGAATATGCAGATGAAGGGGCTTTATGATGAGAATGTTGATGATCCCTTTGAGTTGTTCATAAGTTCAGCAGAGATTCGATACACTTACTATAAAGAGTCTCACAAGATCCTCGGTAACACTTTCCAGATGCTGATTCTTCAAGATTTTTAGGCTATTACTCCAAATTTGCTCTGTAGAACTATTGAGACAGTGGAGGGTGGAGGTATTATTGTATTTTTGATGAGGACGATGACCAGTCTAAAGCAGTTGTATACGATAACTATGGACGTGCATCAGAGATACAGAACTGATGCTTTTCAATAGGTCGAACCTCGTTTCAACTAAAGATTTTTGTTATCTTTAAGCCGAAACAAGAACTGCATTATTTTAGATGATGAATTGAATATCTTGCCGATCTCTGATCACATAAATGAGATCAAACCAGTGTAAGAGAAGACAATAATAAACCGAAAGGCGCAATAATAGCTCGAATCATTGAAAAAGTCTTTGGAGACTAAGGAGATAATTGGTAAACTGATTAGTACATCTCGAACTTTAGACCAGGCTAAAGTCATAATGGCCCTTGTTGACGCATTAGCGGAAAAGGTACAGAAATCAACTGTGTCGATTACTGCCGGTCGAGGTCGAGGAAAATCTGCTTCGATTGGACTATCTTTGGCAGCAGCTATTCAGATGGGTTATAGCAACATTTTTGTAACAGCCCCATCCCCAGACAACTTAAAAACTCTGTTTGAGTTTATCTGTATTGGTTTGGAATTGTTGTAATTCAAGGAAAGACAGGACTTCGACAGAGTGTATAGTACTAACAAAGATTATGATAAAGCTGTCATCAGAATTGATATATTTAGACATCACACGCAATTTGTGCAGTTTGTGTTCCCCAATGATGCGGATAAGATCGGACATAGCGATTTGGTAGTAATCGATGAGGCAGCAGCTATCCCTTTGCCTTACGTTAAAACTTTCTTTGGACCTCACAATCTCTTTATGGCTAGTACGATCAACGGTTATGAGGGTACGGGAAGATCACTCTCTTTGAAACTGATTGAGGAGATTCGGCAAAAGAATGCGAGAGGTGGAAGCGAGTTAAATAGTTATAAAAAATTCAAAGAGGTTACCATGACAGATCCTATCAGGTATGCTCTTAATGACTAAATAGAGAGATGGTTAAATGAGTTGTTGCTGTTAAACGCGACAGAACCTGTGCCTTTAAAGGGTGAGAGGCTACCTCATCCAAGTGAATGTGAGCTTTACATCATAAACCGTGACACTTTGCTGAGCTACAAGACCAGTAGTGAGAAATTTTTGTTCAATTTAATGTCGCTTTTCATTTCTTCGCATTACAAAAACAGTCCAAATGATCTACAGTTATTGTCAGATTCTCCTTCCCATCTTATTTTTGTTTTACTTGGTCCTATCAATAAGAATGGAGAGGGTAAGGTTGAGCTACCTGACATTTTATGTGCGGTACAGTTGGCTTTGGAGGGCAATTTGTCCAAAATGAGTATTAAGGAGAATAGTCAGAGGGGTATTAAGCCTTCTGGAGATTTGATTCCTTGGAATATACGTGAGCAGTTTCAAAATAACGAGTTCCCGCAATTGACTGGTGGAAGGATTGTTAGGATAGCTACTCATGCTAAAGCAGTGAAGATGGGTTATGGCTCAAGGGCGTTACAGTTATTGGCTGACTTTTTTGAGGGAAAGCTTATTTCTTATGATAAAGATGCTGAGATGTAATTAATTAATAATGTAGAGTTTAGTATGACTTTAGAGGGGAAGGAGTTCGAAAGCCTCTGCTAAAGAAATTGGATGAGGTGAAGCCTCCTTTGTTGCATTATCTTGGTACTTCTTTTGGATTTACTGATGTGTTGCTTAAATTTTGGAAGAAAAACAGTTACAAACCTGTTTATTTGAGGCAAACAGTAAACGACATTACTGCAGAACACAGCGGTATATTGTTGAGGCCGTTGTAAAATGCTTAGAAGAAAATCAATATTGATGAGTTCGTTTCAGACTTTAAGAAGAGATTGACTTCTTTGTTGGGTTATGAGTTTAGAAAGTTGAATGTTGGTTTGGCCCTTTAGATTTTGCATTACCCGAGACAGTAGTTGGCTTCTGATGATTCCGAATAGAATATGTTGGACAGAAACATTTTGGAGTATTTTATTTCTCTTTCAGATTTGAATCGGTTAAAATCTTACACAAAGAACCAAGTTGACTATCATTTGATTCTGGATTTAATACCTACTATTTCAAAGTTGTACTTTAACGGTGTTTTGGGAAAATCTCTCAATTTAGGTTATATCAACCAAGCCATATTAGTGGGCTTAGGTTTACAAATGAAAACTTTCGATGAATTTTGTAAAGAATTGAAAGATTTGTAAGTTAAAAATGCGCTTCCGATCTTCCAAAAGACGGCAATTAAATTTACAAAACTAATTGATAAATGCTTTAGTGTACATTAGTTTTTATTTAGAGATAAGTGGTAAACCAGATGCCTGAGAGTGTGACAGCTAAGGGAAATAGAACTCTTTCGCACAAAAACTTTGAATTTGACGAGTAAATAGAGCCCAATGAGGATTTGTTGAGAGAGGAGGTAGTTCCAGAAAGTACTGGTAAAAGAAGGTTAGATACTGGATCAGAAGTATTGAAATCAGGAGGAAAAAAGAAGTCAAAGGTAAATTGATGAGTCATGATTTTGAAATATAATACTGAATGTATTTATATTTAGATAATTGGCGGCATAATGGAATAGCCTTGCAGGATTCCTGAATCGACGTTGAACAACAACATTGCGAGATAATTGGTTTGGAGAAGAAATGCTCCATATTTCTATCAAACTCTTTATACTCAGGAGTTGGAGTGGCCGTCTCTTACAGTTGAGTGGTGGGTGGATGAGTTTTAATGTTCGAATAAAAAATCTTCAAAAGATGACACTTCTCTTTGCTATGTAACTTATGGGACGCATACTTCTGGATAGGAAAAGAACTATTTGATAATGGCAAAGGTTTATGTGCCTAACCAATAGTATCTTAGGAAAATGTATCGCGAAAGTATCTGTATTTTGAGATAGAGTCGATTAAGCCAAGTGAAGCAATAAAGAAAAATGATAGTACGATGGAAGACAAGATTGTTGTTCAGCATTAAGTTGAGCATGATGGATAAGTCAATAAGATTAAGCATCATCCAAAAAAAACTAATTTAATAGCAACGCGCACTCCATTGGGATAGGTACACATTTTTGATAAGACAAAGTTCAAGACTGGAAGGGTTAAAATCAATCCTTCGATTGTTCTTGTAGGGCATTAGACTGAGGGTTATTCAATTGAGTGGAATCCTAATAGATAAGGGTATATTGTGGCTGGAAGCTATGACGGAAAGCTGACTCTTTGGGATATTTCAACTCGGTAGGAAAACAATAGGATAAATCCTTTATGTTACTTCAATTTCCATGAGAAATAGATTGAAGATGTGACTCATAACCATTATCACGATTGCATTTTTGCATCTTGTGATGACTAGGGACAGGTCGTGCTTTGGGATACAAGAAACTCTAAAAAACCTATTCATTACTTTAGTGCAGCTAGTTCAGCTTTGTATTCTGTTCAATTTTCACCTCTAAACAGAAACGTTTTTGTGACAGGAGGGTCAGAGAAAGTGGTAAAGCTGTGGGATGCGCGTAATATGAGTGAGCCGTTAACGGTTGTAAAGGAGACAAGCGATCAGGAGATAAAACAATTGAAGTGGAGTGCAGAGTAAAGGGATCAATTGTGGGTAGTGTCTGGCAATAATATGACTTTATGGGATTTGAATTAGGAGAAGGCCAAGTATGTGCACGCGGGTCATATGCTGGATATTAATCAGATGGATGTTCATCCGTTTGAACCAATAACAATTGCATCAGTCGATGATAATAACGATATTCAAGTGTTTCAACCGACCAGAAACGCATTTGTTTGATCTTTAGTTTATATATTTTTAGTAAATTCCTTAGCTTTAACTTAAAATAATTAAGATAAATATGCTTAATAATAGTTATAAAACTATAGCACTAATACTAATTGATATCATTGTTGACTGAAATTCTCCTTGTTGATTTACTCGACCATTGGCTTGGGGGGTTAGTAGATTGTTTTCATGCTGCCAATATAACTATGAGTTTTTGTGGTCTTCCTCTCGGTTTTTAATTTTTCGTTTTCAGTTTTTAGTTTTTCTTTTTCCCTTTCAAACTTTTTAACTTGATCTTGCATGTTTCCGATGTTTTCGTTGAGCATTTCTTTTTCAATAGCCCATTTTGATTTTTCTTTTTCGTGTTCGAAGAAATTGTTCAGCCTCTTATCTTCGGTTAGCTTCACTTGATTTTAAAGTTGTGCTATTTTTGTTTTTAGTGCATCTCTTTCTTATTTTTACTTGCGACCTGCTTAATTTTATCTTTTTTCTTTATCGAGTTTCATCTTTTAGTTTTCTTCTTTTGCTCTTCTTTCTCTTTCAATAGATTCGTTTAGTTTTTTCTACATTTTATTAATGCTGGTTTCTCTTAAAACTTTTTCTGCCTAATATTTTTCTTTAAGCTCTTTGATTTGCATATCTCTGTCCTTGATCAATGATTCGAATTAGTTAGTTTTTCTTTGAATTTATTGATTTAGATCACTAATCTTTTTCAATTGTTGGCTTTCTGCGTTATGCATTGCTTATTTATAGTAATTGTCAACTGCTGATTTTTCGTTGATGTTTTTGCTTTGGAGAATGGAGACTTGAGTTTCAAGTTTTTTGATTCTTTCTTCTGAATCACGTTTATTTTCTTCTTTTGATTTGGTGAGGAAGAGAATTTTTTGTTCGTTGAGGATATTCTACTTTTCGTATTTGGCAGTATAATCATTAAGTTGATTTTATAATCTCTTAATAACATCTGAAGCTGTTTTAGTTTCTGTTTAATAAGCGGTTTTAATTCTACTATTTTCTTCTTTCCATTTCATTGATTCAGTTTAATATCGAGACATGTAGTTGGTACTTTTTTCTTAGAGTTAACGACATTTTGATTAAAGGTTCATCTTCATCATCTATGCAAGCTCTTTTTCTTTAGCATATTAGTTAGTTATCTTTTTTAGGCTAATTTCTAATTCCTTAGAGCTGGCTTTATATTATTTAAGTTTGCTTTCCATACTGTTTTTCTATGCTAACATTTTTTCAATGGCAGTTTTCGTCTAAGTTTATTTCTCTTATTTGAAGCGAGTCATTTTTTATTCATAGCCTTGATTTAAAAATTAGAGATTTTTCTCTAATTCTTTTATTTTAGTGACATTGAATTCATTGAGTTGTTTGGATAGAGCACTATCTCGTTCATATTCTGTGACCTTGGAGTGATGTTCTGTTTCCATAGATGATATTTTTGAGTGAAGACTATTCATTTGAGAGGAGTAAGTTTCTTTTTGGGTTTGGAACTATTTTTATAATTCATTAACTTTAGCTTCCTTCTTTTCGAGGGAGCTTGCTAATTGATCTCTAATGTGTATAGTGCTCATAAGATCTTTATCTTTGCGGTTGTTTTCATTTACAAGGCTTTCTACTTTGTTTTCTAGTTTTTATCTTTAAACTTTTGATTGTCTATTAAGTTAGTCATACTTAGTGTTAAATATAACTTCATTCTTATTTAGTAGTTCTTGAAGCTAAGCCAATGTTTTTTCTAAATTATCTCCTCTTTTCTTGAGCATATCGATTTCGTGTTGATAGTTGGATGTTTGATTTCTGAACATTTATTGAAGATTTGCATGATTTTATTGTAAATCTTGTAATTAATCCCTAATAGGCTCTGTTTATTCTTAAAGTTTTTTTTCATGTTAATTTTGGAGTTATTAAACAATTCTGGCATGTTTTTCTTTTTCACTTCTGATTCTGCGTTCAAGATGTTCTCTTTCAATTTCATACCCATTTTTAATTTGAGCGATGCTTTCTTCACTAAATCTTTGTTGATCAGCTTTTTCTTGTTGTGATTTTTATTTAGTTTATTCGAGTTCATGTCTTAGTTCCTTGATTTCAATCATGCATCTATTCTAAATTTCAGAAATATCGTTGAGCTTTTCACCTTCCATTACTTTATGCATATTTTTCAAGTGTTTGATTTAATCGTTCAACTGTTCAATAATATTTTATTGTTCAAGCAATTTTCTTGACGACTCCATTCTCTTGTTTTCAAAATCTTTTTCGAGTTCTTAATATTTCTTCAAAAGATTGTTGTACTAAACAACTAATCTTTTTTTCTCGTTTTCGACTTAAGTCTTGAATTGATTCAT
>ERZ724520.1435-NODE-1435-length-11941-cov-34.192916_pt1 | contig 11941 bp, 13 predicted proteins | sample MGYA00376053_ERZ724520 | MGnify/ENA primary metagenome ERZ724520 (study PRJEB28724, sample SAMN07190886) | activated sludge metagenome | isolation source: activated sludge of sewage treatment plant in Hong Hong | place: USA: Christiansburg, Virginia | collected... | reverse complement strand
TTTGTCGCGTCCGAACCTAGTTCTTCACGGTTCTACCATGCCGGATCGAGGCTAGGAGTGTCGCTGGGACTCGGTGCGAACTGCGCCCTACCGGGCGGCTGAGGGGTCCCCGTTGGGTGACCCAGCCAGCCAGACCACTGCGAAGGGGTCACCTCAGAGCCGCTCAGCTGCCTGTCCACCGCGACGTCAACCGATCACGCGGCAGTCCCAAAGGCTGGTTGGGCATGGCGAAGATCGTGGTCTATTCGATGGCGTACCGGGGCGATGTGTTCCCATGCGTTCCAATCGCGTCTGGTCTCGCTCGAACGCGTCGGGTGGCCCCCACGGCGGCGCCCAGGTGTCGAGCGCTTCAAGCTGCGGCGGCGGCCATACGCTTGGCCTCCGCACGGTGCCAGCTCAGCAGGACGGCCGCCCCCTCAACTCGGGGGTCGGTCGGGCCAAGTGACGGCCGATCACGTTAATCGAGTGGCTCAGCCGCCAAGGGTGAGCCAGGAACCGGCCCGACTGCGGGAGGGTCGGATCGCCGGGCTCATCCGGTGAACTTGGGAGCGAGTGGGACGCTGTTCGGGGCCCCATCATTTGCCGACGATGGATTGGCGCCGCTCGACGGCGGGTCGCAGCCGAGCGGTTCCACGATCACCTTGACCGGGATGCCGGCGAAGGTCAGCTCCCTAGGCGCCACGGCGTTGGCCGGGAGTTCGATGGAGGGGTTCTTGGGATAGTCGACGGTGAACAGTTCGCCGTCGGCCACAAGGTCGACGGTGAACGGAAATGGAAATCTGCCCGGATATTGCTCGGTCACCTCGAGCTGTGGAGCCACCGGCGGCTTCGACGTGGCGCATCCGGGCGTGAAGTGGACCTGGAACGTGATGGCCATCTGCGCCAGAAAGTCGGCGGATGGGCAGGCCGGCCCGTCAACGACGGACACCCCGGCCGACTCGCCGTTCAACGTGACGTCATCGACACCGACATTGGACGGCACCACGATCATCTGCACAACAAACGCATCGAGGGTCGCCTCAACCGATCCGGCCACGACGTCGACCGGCTGAGACCCGGGTCGCACGATCAGCAGGGCGGGAACTCGAAGCGGGCCCGTCGAACATTCTGGGGAGAGCTGCGCTGATGGAGTTGGGCAGTTCACGTCGTGGTAGGAAACGATCGGGGCGATCGCCGCAGCGCCTCGTTGCTGAAGGTCGGCCCGCTGTTCGCTGGTCAGGACGCCTATGCCACCGGCCGCAGCGATCTCGTCGGACACGTCGTCGACGAACGCATCCAGTTCGTCCAGCAACGGGAGCAGATCGCTGGGGGCGCTCGGCCGAAACCTAACGATCAGTTCGCCCACATAGCCAGTATCCGCGATGCCAGCAGCGTCGCCGAACTGGATCTGTTGGGAGCTATCGATGACCGCCTCCAGCGGCACGCAGAGCGACGCTTGGGTGTCGTCCTGGGCTCCGGCCGGCTGGTTGGCCGCGACGAACGTCGCCGCCAGTGCGATCATCGCCACGATCATTCGAAGTGTTCTCGACATCGGTCGCCCCTCGTGTAGTTCGGTTAGCACCCCACCCGTACAGACTCACTCTACCTACTCGAATCCAATCAACCTGAACATCGCTTCGTCGAAGGCTACGAGCCGCCCAGCGGCCCGAGCGACGACCTAGACCTTGCTGTTGTCAGGTCCCGCCACGGAAGGGCTCCCGCTAGTGCGTCTTGTTCGCCCGACGGCGGCGCGGGCGATGATCACGGCTCACATGAGGAGTGTGGCGTGTCCTCCTAAAAGTGGTCTGACCGAACCACGCGTGGAGCGGCCGGTAGACACGTTGTACGTGAACCACTCTTGCCTGGCACGGTCGCGATCCAGTTCACCTTTTTGCTACCGGCGAACCAAACCGGCGGCCTTTGGCGGCTCGTCAGGTCCCCAGCAGCGTGAGGCAGAACCCGACGACCGTGGCGACCCCAGCCAGCTGCTTGCCCCGCTCGTAGGCGAACGGGATCAAGGAGTTGGTCAACATGGCGAGCAACCCGCCGGCGGCGAGGGCTGCCGCTCGTTCTCCGTATGCGTCGGAGGTGGCCGTGGTCAGGAGATACCCGAGGCCGGCCGCCACGCCACAGCCCAGCACGACCATCACCCACAACCGCCCCAACCTCGCCGGACCCCAGCCGCGACCGGCCAGGTCCGCCGAAGGAGCGATGGCCTGCGGAATGTTGGAGACGAACACGGCTGCCAGGAAGGTGGGGCTGATCGTTGCGCCGATGCCGATCTGGATGCCGAAGATGAGTGATTCCGGGACCCCATCGACCACGGAGCCGACGACGATGCCCATCGCCCCGCCGGCGCCCTCACTGCCGAAGCGCTTGTCGACCACGTAGTCGCCGAGCAGGAAGACTCCGACGCCGATGAGCATCCACAGCACCGTCTGCCACATGGCGATGTGCACTTCCGCCTCGGGGAGGAGGTCGAAAGCGACCGCTGAAATCATCGCCCCTGCGCCGAACCCAGCAAGTATGCCGACGATCCGCGTGGGAACCTTCACCCAGCAGACGATGAGCCCGGCGAGCAACAGCGACGCCTGAGCGAGCGTTCCCAGGCCAAATGCCTTAAGTAGTTCCATATCAGCCTTGAGGTGGTGAATCGCCGGTCCGCAGCAAGAGCCCGGGGCCAGCACTCGTTGGATGGGTGATCACAACGAGTGCGGACCCCGCACAGTTCACTCTCGGCCTTGATGTTCTCGGCCGGATTGACGGAGCCCGCACTGCGTTGATGACGTCAGCGTCCAAGTCAGCTGATTTCGGAGGTCGCTTCTTGGACGGCGGCGTCGACGTCGTGGGTGCTGACCCCGAGCTGCTTGGCGACGTGCTTCTCGGCCTTCAGCTTGGCCTTGTCGAGGGCGGCCTCGAGGGTGCTGGCACCGATGACCATCAAGGCGGCTTCGCCGGAGTCGATGAGCTCACCGAGTTCCTTGACATCGGATCGGGAAAGGCCACGCCAGAGGTGACCGCCGATCCCGCCGATGGCGCCACCGACAACGGCAGAGCCGATGATCGCGGGCGGGAAAAGAATGCCGATCACGGCCCCTGCTGCGGCGCCACCCCAACCGCCGTGGCGCGTGGCCATCTCGTCCTTGTTGACGTGAACCTTGCCGGACGCGTCCTTGGTGATCACGGCGGCGTCGTAGGTGCCGACCACGTCTTCCGCGTGGAGGTCCTTGACGATCGCGTAATCGTCTCGGGCCGCCGCTTCATCAGCGTACGTGCCGATGAAGAGAAACATTCCGTCTGCCTTGGCCATGTGACCTCTCCTTGTTGGGAGCCCCTGATGCCTCAGGGACTTCAGTCTCTTCGTGGAGCCAGCTTGAGTCCCAGAACGCTGGATTCGCATCACCCGTATCGGATGAAGTCGGGCCGCCAGCGGCGTGGAAACGTTGGCCCGATGATGGAGACGGATGTGAACGAGGGGCGAGCGTGATGGTCGACGACCAGGCGTCCGATGGGCCAGATGCGTCGAGCGGGCACGGTGCACCAGGCGAGATGCCGGAGGATGTCGTCGCAGCGGCGCGTGCCGGCGCAGCCCAGTCGGTGAGCCCCCCCGGCCTGGCTGAACAAGTGGGTGTGGCATCGAAGCGACTACCCGGACTGGTTGGGGTTCGGGAGGATGTGTTCGGTGATGTGGGGCGATCTACGCAGGGCTGTTGTTGTTCATTGCGCTGATGGTCGTGGTTTTGATCCCGGGCGTTTCGGACTTCGCCGGCGAGGTCGGCAAGAACGGTGACAAATGGGTTTCGCAACTCAATGCCCAGGGACAGAAGCTGATCGGTGTCAGCCTCCGACGCCATCTCGAAGTTCTCCAAAAATCTGGCTCTCTTGTCGTTCGCGTGGGTTGAGGTGACAGGGATGTGAGGAACGAAGCTGCTCCCTCTCTAGGTTTCGGGCTGTGTAGGTCCGGGGAAACAAGGAGCGGCTTCGGCGAAGAATCTATGGCATCGGGTGTTGGGGTTCGAGGACTCCGGCAGGGGGGTGGTGATCGAGTCCGTTGAATTCGATCCCGATGTCGAGGAGATCGTCGCAACGGTCCGCCGGCGGCGTAACGCCCGTCGACGGTGCGGGGTGTGTAGCCGCCGGTCACCTGGCTATGACCGGGGCCGTACAACCGTGCGTTGCCGGACCCATGGTGTTGTTGCGTCGGAGGTGTGCCGTGGGCCCGTCACGGGTCGAGGTTCACCCGGGGTTTTGAGGACACGGTCGGTTGGCTCGCTGCAGCAACATCGAAACTGCGGTGACCGAGTCGATGCGGATCGGCTGGCGGACGGTTGGTGGGATTATCGAACGGATCCAGGTCGAGATCGACGGGCAGGTTGACCGGCTCGCAGGGTTCGAACGGATCGAGATCGACGAGATCTCCTACGAGCGCCAGACCTGGAATGGTGCCGAGCTGGCCCGCAGCCTCGCCGTTTCAGAGCCACCGTCCGCCGCTATCTGGACGCGTTGTCCGACGCGCTCGTCTTCCGGCAGCTCCAACCGTGGCATACCAATGTCGGCAAGCGTCAAGTGCGGTCGCCGAAGGTGCATGTCCGCGACAGTGGGCTCTTGCATCGTCGGCGCGGCCGAGATACTCAGTGACGGCCTCAGGGCCTGATCGGCGGGTTGCCACGGCACTCCCAGCGCCCGAGTCACGAATGTTCGGCCTGCTCGCCGCTGACCCGGCCGAGATCAGTCGATCAGTTCGACCTCGCTCGGTCGCCAGGTCTGATCGAACCACGCGTCGAGCGGCCCGTAGAGACGCAGGTACGTGAACCAGCTCTTGCCAGGCACGGTCGCGACCCAGTTCACCTTGTCGCCATCAGGTGCCGTCGGCCCGAAGTACAGATCGACGGAGCCGTCGGGATTGACCACCAGGTCGTCGCGCTTGTTGTTCATACTGGGCAACGGCTGGGTGGTCTGCAGCTCGGATCGGGTCTGGGGGTCGTACACGACGATCGACCAGAAGTCTTTGGCGGGTATGTCGGTCGGAAGCGTGAGCCGGTACAACTTGCCGCCATCGAATGGGTTGCCGGCGCTGTCGGTCGCGACTCCTGCGTACTGAGACCCGACACCGACCATCTTCATCATCATCGCCGGCGTGTTGAGAGTCGCTTGATAGAACATGATGGTGCGGGCATCCATGTTGCGGCCGCCATCCCCGCCGTCCTTGAGCCACTCGTAGCTGCCCCCGGGAGCGGGGTAATACCAACCGCTGTTCGGGTAGGCGTAGCTGCTCTCGTCCCTCGGTCGGAACGAGAGGGCCCGAGCGGTGGCGTTGCCGATCGCAACTGCGTCGGTGAGGATCTTTGTCATCCGCTCATCGGGCGCGAACGGCTTGCCCTTCTGGATGCCGATCGAGGCGAACAGCCCACGGAGTTCTGGGTCGAGGAACGAGATCGGTTCCCGTTCGATAACTGTGTGGAGCTCCTTGTAGAAGTCGAAGTTGTTGGCGTGGATGGTGTTGAAATCGGCTCCGGAGCGGTTGGTGAACTCCATTTTGGGCGGGTTCTTTGCCTGGTCGAGCGGGTAGATCTTGACCCCGTCGGTGAACATGGCGATCGCAGCGTCGGGCGAGCCGTCCACGAGGAATCCGCGCAATGCGACCAGGTTGACGTAGCTCGTCGATCGGGCAACGAAGTACGTCTCACCGTCAACGACCGCCTCGGCGCCACCAACGGGCGGGTGGAGGTCGCTCGGGTCGTCGGGCGGAATGATGAGGTACTTGCCGCCGGCGCCGCGGTCCGGGCCCGGTGCGCCCATGTCGGTGACGAACCGGAAGTAGGCATCATCGACGGTGCCGGGGCCGCACCCGGCGGGGATCTCCATGACGATTGGGCCCGTGTCGCTGAGGTCGAAGGTGGTGACGGCGTAGACGGTGTCGGTGTTGCCGGTGAGGAACAGCGAGTTCGAGTCCAGCATGGCGAACAAGGAGACCTGGTTGCAGGAGCTCACCCCGATGTCGGCGAAGCCTTCGCGGAAACCCTGGATCGACGTGGCGGGGATGCCGTTGAGGAATGTCTCGACCCCGCGCATACGGTCGAGATGATCGAAGACTGCCGTGGCTGTGTCGTCGGTCGGGATCCCGTCGAAGAACTCGAGACCACCAATCGACGTCTCCACCTTGTTCGGCGTGAGGATCTTGTCGGGGATCGAATGGTTGAAGCCGGGTGTCGCCTGATTAGACGTACTCATGGAAATCGCTCCTCTGGAAACTCGTGTGCGGGACGGCCACTCATGGTGAAGCAAGCGCCTGTATGAAGTGTGGCGGGTCGCCGGGGTCCAAACATCACCCATCTCGGACGATGTTCGGGGGTGTTGATCGTTCGGCCGATCCGTACGGATCCATCGAGGAGCCAGGGGCTGAGACGTAGTACGTGAACCACTCTTGCCCGGCAGGGTCGGGATCCAGTTCACGCTATTGCTTCCAGATCAGGGATTCGATTTACCTTCCGAATACCCCAGACCGTTGCAATTGCAGTGGTGACGAGAGCGCCGAGGGTCCGCTCGCCAACGAGGATCCAGGCCGACCTTGATCAGGCGTCACTCGGCAATCTGGCTAGTCTCGACGAAGTGCCGGACCTTTGGTATCTGATAGTCCCACTACTCCCGTCGATGGGAGATGAGTTTAAGGGCGGGTGCGGGAGACTCTTCGGTGGTTCGGGCGCGTCGGTCGGCGATCGCTTGGGTTCGGTTGGCGTGCCAACGGTGTCGTTGTGACTCTGGGAGGCCATGAGCAGCGAGTCGGTCGAGGTGCTCTAGCGCCCTGTCGGAGCGGACATCGCTGATCACAAGGAGCAGTTCCCGGACCGTATGGGGGTCGATGAGCCGACTGGCAACGAGCGTGTCGACGAATTCGATGTCTTTTGCTCGCCCTGCGATCAGTTTCGCTGCGGCGAGGTCGTGCGGGTCCAGACACCTGCCGGTTGCGCCGGACCTTTGTTCGACCTCGGGGATCAGCCGGTCGAACCATGAACCCTCGAGCACCGACGTGTTGATGGAAATGCCATCGACGTGAAACCCGAACGACTCATGGAAACGTGGCTCCTGCCCAAGCGAGCCGTCGAGTTGGTCCGACAGCCGCTCTACCTCGGCAGCATCGGCGGCAATCGGCATGATGTCCACCTCTGCCGACATCATGGGTCGGGAGTCGAGGACGGTCGCTGAATATGAGGCGAGAATGGATTGGGATCCCATGATGACGATCGCTCCGCTGGCACCCTCGTGGCGGAGCACGTCCCGCGCTGCCCGGATGCTGTGATGGAACTGTTCGAGGTTCATCGTCGCAGACCGCTCACGGCACGCCGACGTTCGTCCTCGGTGAGCACGCCAGCGAAGGGAGAGCTTTGCCGAAGGTCGCGGGCGAACTGGTCGGCGGACGTCAAGAGCGAGCCGACCGGTCCGGGGCCGAGGTCCAGCAGCGATTCCCAAACATCAACCCATGGTTGCTCGTGACGGCCAACCAAACGCATGCTTGCAATGTTCTCGCGTGCTTTGGCGATCACCTTCGTGGGGTCACTTCGGAGCTTCTCTGCCACCGCCGTGCTGAGCGCGATCGATCGGCGCTCCTCAAAGGTCATGGCCGGTATGGCGGCAAGGTCGGCCTGCATGGCCTGCATGACCCTGGCCAAAGTGTCGGTTCTCGGGCTGACATGCCCGCGTTCGTAGGTATTGATGCGTTCCCGGGACGTAGCGGTCAGTTCGGCTAGCTGTCCTTGTGACAGTCCGAGTTCACGGCGGCGGGAAGAAATCAGCTCAGCTGCGCTCATGTTCCTAGTGTATCGGAACAGATACACCACAGATAAGCACTCCGGTCACCTGTGCGCAGAGCAGCGTGCCGTGCCACGATCCAGGCATTCGCCCCAAGCCCAACGATCAGACCGGCACCTTGATTCGTCAAGTACTCGTGGACATCGAGCCGCTCATAACGGCTGTCTTCCGGGCCGTTGACTTCCAGCCGGTTCCAGACTCCAACTTGGATCAGGCATCGAGGAGATCGCCAGCCGACTCGGCAACGACTCTGCTCTCCGAGGACGAATCGGCGCACTCGTTGATGAACCGCGGTAAGGGACCTGGCCGGTGGGAGGCTCTCTGGAATCTGGTGGCTGCATGGTGTTCGTTGGCAGAGCTCAGGGACAAGAGCCAGCTCATGGCGATGACCTTCGCTCCCCGCTACCGGACCCTCACGGTTCTGGCCGCCATCACAGCAGCCACGGCGGTGACCCACCTCTTGAGCGTCGCCGTCGGGACGGCTCTTGGCGCTGCGCTGCCAGTCGACGCGATCTCAGTGGTCGCTGGTATTTCCTTCCCGACCATTGCCGGGTGGACGGTTCGTGGGGACGAACCGACCGACCACGACACCGCCGGGGCCAACGCACCGGCCGTTCCTTCTTCGCAGGCGAGTGCGACGACCTTGATGGCACGTCGGTGAGGCGTGTCGTGATGGCGCGTCCGCGTAGCCGGTAAGACACCGCCGAACGACCGACTCGGGATTCTCGGCGTCAGGGTTCGCCTGGAGGTGGGATGATGACTGGCGGGGACGTTGCGAGTGGGTATGCCCGCTCAGAGTTGGTAGTGGCTACCGAGCGATATCAGGAGGCTTCTGGTTGGGTTGCGTGGTCAAGTGTGTCCAGAGTTCGAGCCCGCATCGCCGCACAGTTCGGCGATGCGGGTCCAGTCTTGAACCTGCTTGCGATGTACCAGCACGCGCCAAGCTGGCTTTTCGCTCGGCTGTCCTGAGGCCGGGTAGCGCGCTGACACGAAGGGCGCGTACGCCTTTGGTTTCGGGTCGTCGCGGCTCAACGGCTCAGCCTTCGTCCTGCGGTGTCTCGTGGGGCTCTGCGGCGTCTTCGACCTCGACCCAGTCTTCGTCGGAACTCCGGCCGTCGAGGATCTCCCGGGCAACAGGGTCAGACAGGGTTTCGGCGCTCATCCGCCATTCGTGAAGCAAACGTTCGACAGGGGAGTGGTCCCGCCCAGAAGCTGCGCGCACGATGGCGTCGTTGACCTCTTGTTGGAACTCTTCGATGTCCTCGTCCTCGAAGGCGTCAAGGAAGGCCCAAGGCCCGTAGTCGCCGGGCCGGCGTTGTTTCCGTGGGCGGCGCAGGGCCATGTCCAGGGTGAGGTAGGCGACTGCGTGGTCGCGCACGGCCGCAATGTGTTCGAGACGGGTCTCGCGCATCATGATGAGCGATTCGCCGTCGGTGCTGCGCAGCCGGGCCTGTGAGTCCAGCGCTTCAGCGATGAAAGTTTTGCGGTGGTTGCCAGCTAGGTCTGAGGGTTGGTAGATGCGGTCTTTGGTTGTCGTCACGGCAGTCATCCCTAATCAGTGTTGCCACGATCGTGTATACGATCCTATACACGATATGTCAGTACGCCCACGGTTTCGCATAGCTACTTGCCCCTGAAATAGTCGTGAGATATGTCGTTCAGTGTGTTGGGGGTGGGTCGATTCGCGTGCGGGAATCCGACACGCGATGATGGCTCCGATCGCAGAAGTGAAGCCCTGAAGATCGGAGCCATCATCGTGTTACGTACCGTATGTCCTCAGCCGACGTTGTGGGAATCGATGTTGCCACCGGAGGCGCTGGTGATGGCCCCGGAACTGGTCGCGGTTGATCGCCTGTTGGACGACCCGAGGTTCTTTGAACCGTTCCGTAGGTGGTTCGACCCGGACTTTGGTCGACCGTCGATCCCGATGGAGACGTTCCTGCGGTTGATGTTCTTGAAATACCGGTATCGGCTCGGGTTCGGGACGTTGTGCGCTGAGGTGTCGGACTCGTTGAGTTGGCTTCGGTTCTGTCGGATCCCGCTCGGCCAGCGGGCACCTCACCCGTCCAGGTTGATGAAGATCACCAAACGGATCGGGTCGTCCACGATCGAAGAACTGAACGTTGCTTTGGTCGGGAAGGCTGTCGAGGCAGGAGTCGTAGATGTGTCCTGGTTGCGGGCCGACACCACCGTCGTGCCGGCCGACATCAAGTACCCAACCGATTCGGGGATGCTGACCAAAGGCTGTGCATCGCTGGCACGGCTGGTGGGCCGGATCCGAGACGTCGGGGTGGCACCACGGACCGCCTTTGATGACCCGACCGAAGCCGCCCGACGTCACGCACACCGGGTTGCCTCCAAGCTCCGCAAGCGCACAGCCGAAGCCAAAGGCGAGGTGTTGGCGGTCACCGATGAGCTGGCCGATCTGGCCGAATCGGTGGTGGCACAGGCCAAACGGGTCCTGAAGAACGCCAAACGAGTCGAGGCTCGGCCGGTGCGACGTCTGAGGTCAATGCTCGCCGATCTCGAACATCTCATCGACGCGGTCGAACAGATCATCGCCCAGACACGGCTCCGGCTCGCTGGAGTCATGCCGGAGTCGAAGGCACGACGGGTGTCGCTCTTCGACGGTGACGCACGCCCGATCCGGAAAGGATCCCTTGCGAAGCCGACCCAGTTTGGTTACACCGGCCAAGTCACCGACAACCCAGACGGGATCGTGTTGGACTACGAACTCGAAGCGGGGATCCCACCCGACGGCCCCCGCCTCGGACCGGCGATCGAGAGGATCATCGCAGCGGTCGGGACCACTCCCGGAGCTGTCACAGCAGACCGCGGTTACGGCCTCGCATCGGTCGACACCCAACTCGAAGATCTCGGTGTCGACCTGGTCGCGATCCCCCGCAAAGGACAACCCGGCGCTGCGCGCCGCGACGCCCAATCCGAGGATCGGTTCGTCGAGTTGGTCAAGTGGCGCACCGGTTCTGAAGGGCGCATAGCCACCCTGAAACGGCAACACGGTTGGGAACGAGCCCGCAACCGCGGACTCGAAGGCGCACGGATCTGGTGCGGATGGGGCGTCCTGTCCCACAACCTGGTCAAGATCGCCGGCCTCACCCACTGACCCACCCCAAGGTCACACCCCCGAACATCATCCACGCCACTCTGACCGGCCGCGCCCACCAACCCGAACACCCCTCACCGTGAGGCTAATTCACTGATCAACCAGGCCCTCACACCCACTATTTCAGGGCAAGTAGCTAGGACCTTCTGGGTTCACGACCCACGAACGGCCGTCTTGGTGAGACCACCCTTCGAAGTCCGATGAGCGGCCTGACATTCCCGGGCCCGTCTGGGGGGTTTCGTTCGCTGTCGGGGCCCATCGTTCTGCGGCTATTTCGGCCTCGGCAGGGGCGCTGGGGCACGATCGTGTGCTCGTAAGGTCTGCAGCGCGGTGTCGCTGGCCTGTTACCGCGTCCCGGCTGCCCGCCGGCGAGCCGCGACCACCATCCAGAGACCTAGGAAGAACGAGATGCTTCCGGCCACAGCGACGGGGAGGATCGAGGATCCGGTTCGAGCGAGCGGCGTCGTTTCTTGACTCAAGTACGGGCTGGAGTACGGGGTTCCAGGACCGCCGGAGGTGACGAAGCCGCCACCGGACGAGCCAGTCGACCCTCCTCCCGTCGATCCTCCGCCTGAGAAGGCGAGACCGGGCGCTGTGGTGCTGGTTGCCGTGCTGGTGAGCGACAGGTCGGGCGCTGTGGTGCTGGTTGCCGTGCTGGTGAGCGACAGGTCGGGCGCTGTGGTGCTGGTTGCCGTGCCGGCGAGCGACAGGTCGGGCGCTGTGGTGCTGGTTGCCGTGCCGGCGAGCGACAGGCCGGGCGCTGTGGTGCTGGGCGCCGTGCCGGTGAGCGACAGGTCGGGCGCTGTGGTGCTGGGCGCCGTGCCGGTGAGCGACAGGTCGGGCGCTGTGGTGCTGGGCGCCGTGCCGGCGAGCGACAGGTCGGGCGCTGTGGTGCTGGGCGCCGTGCCGGCGAGCGACAGGTCGGGCGCTGTGGTGCTGGTTGCCGTGCCGGCGAGCGACAGGTCGGGCGCTGTCGTGCTGGTGCTCGATGGGCTGGTGCTCGATGGGCTGGTGCTCGATGGGCTGGTGCTC
>ERZ724520.1429-NODE-1429-length-12013-cov-12.289513_pt1 | contig 12013 bp, 9 predicted proteins | sample MGYA00376053_ERZ724520 | MGnify/ENA primary metagenome ERZ724520 (study PRJEB28724, sample SAMN07190886) | activated sludge metagenome | isolation source: activated sludge of sewage treatment plant in Hong Hong | place: USA: Christiansburg, Virginia | collected... | reverse complement strand
TCTGGATACAGACTGATGGCAACTACAGCAGCACCAGTCATTACCAGGGACAGGGTAATAATCAGATGCTGGTGGCTGATGTGAAAACGAAAAAAATTGAACGCTTTCTGGTTGGCCCTGCCGGCTGTGAAATTACGGGCATTACTTGGACACCGGATAGCAAAACACTATTCATCAATGTGCAACATCCTGGCGAAGCGGGCGGCCATCCAAATGCGCCAATCCCAACTAGCGGCATGGACATGGACGTTTTTCTTGCAAATAACCCGACATCGTTCAGTTCTTGGCCAGATCGCAACCCAGACAGCCGCCCTCGCTCGTCGACAGTGGTTATCACGAAGAATGATGGCGGCAAGATTGGCCTGTGACGCATCCTTTCTGCACGTAAAAAAGGGCCACACATTGTGCGGCCCTTTTTTATTTACGATAGCCTACTCGCATCAAGCAGGTAGCTGCCCACCACGAATGGCAGAACCCGGCATCATCATCCTGATTATCTGAAACCAGATAACGCTGGCCACGCCTAGCGCCAATGCCAACACAAGCTCGTGAAAAGGCAGCGGCGCAAACCGCAACAATCGGCTTAGCGCTGGCACGTACAGCGACAGCATAAGAATCAACAGCGTCACTCCCGTTACCCCCCATAGCACCGGATTCGGCGTGCGTAACGAAGCCAGCAAAGAATGCGCACGAGTGCGATTGGAAAAGATCAGTGCAAGATTGGACATCACTAGGGTGACAAAGGCGAAAGCACGCGCCTCAGCTTCTGGCAGTTGCTGCTGCGCAAAAATGTATGCCCCCATCACAACCACTAGCACACCGACCCCCTGCAACAACGCCAGCAGCAATGTCATGCCGCCAAACAGAGGAACATTAGGGTCCCGTGGCGGCCGTCGCATGATATCTGCTTCTGCCGGTTCGTTTTCAAACGCGATCGAACAAGCCGGATCAATGATGAGCTCAAGAAAAGCAATATGCATAGGAAAGAGCATGGCTGGCATGCCAAACAGCGCTGGCAACAGCGCCATTCCGGCAATTGGCACATGCACGGCAAGAATGTATGACATCGACTTGCGCAAATTATCGAATATGCGGCGGCCCAATTTTATCGCACGCACAATCGACGCAAAATTGTCATCCATCAACACGAGAGAGGACGCCTCACGTGCAACATCAGTACCCCTTCCCCCCATGGCAATTCCAACATGCGCCGCCTTAAGTGCTGGCGCATCATTCACACCATCACCCGTCATGGCGACAATATCGCCATTGGCTTTAAATGCTTGCACGATGCGTAATTTCTGCTCCGGCGAAATACGCGCGCAGACACTCACCGTGCCGATATGCGCCTGCAGTTCAGCATCACTCATGGCGGCCATGGCATCGCCTGACAAGACATCTCCCTCTCGTATTCCTGCTTGAGTCGCGATAGTGCGTGCCGTCGCCGGATAATCGCCGGTAATCATCACCACACGAATACCGGCTTCATGACTTTCACGAACCGCGGCCATAATTTCGGGGCGCAAGGGGTCATACAATCCGAGCAAACCAACAAACTCAAAATCAAAATCATGCTCACTGCCTGGCCACTCTTCTCCGACAAACCGCGCTTGCGCAAAAGCAAGCACTCGCAGTCCCGCTATCGCCATCGCATTCACATCATCTGATATTTTTTGGCGATGTTCTTCATCAAGATGACAGAGATCAACAATTGCCTCTGGCGCTCCTTTTGCGGCCACTTCATGCACAGTACCGCTGGTGACACGCCATACATGCGACATCGCACGCAACTCTGGCGTCAGGCCATAGCCATGCAGCAACTCCCAGTCCCGATGCAGATGTTCGGTGTTAGCCAGAAAATGCTCGCCCAATCGGTGAAAGGCCTGTTCCATTGGATCGAAGGGATCAACCTCGCTGGCTAAAATGGCGAATTCCACCAGAGTGTGCACAACTTCCGGCAACTCGGCCGGCGTTGCGTTGTAATCCACATCAATAATGGTTGTACCCACTTGTAAGCGCGACACCGTCATACGGTTTTCTGTCAGCGTGCCCGTCTTATCGACGCACAGCACAGAAGTAGCACCCAAGGTTTCAATGGCATTTATGCGACGGGTTAAAACATTTTCTTGCGACAGCCGCCGCGCTCCCAGAGCAGGAAAGATGGCAAGTACAACGGGATACTCTTCCGGCAACATGGCCATCGCTAACGCGATACCCGCCAACAAGGCCTGCATCCAATCTCCATGCATAAGACCATGCACAAGCACTAACGCAAGACTGAGGCAAAACGCCAAGATTGCGAGGGTGCTCACCAGTTTTGCGGTTTGTTTTTGCAGGGGTGAGCGTTCGGTCTGCACGGACTCCAGTGCCGAGCCAATATTGCCGATTTCACTGCGGGAGCCTGTCGCCGTCACGCGGGCAATCCCTTTGCCTCGCACCACCAGCGTGCCGGAATACACAAAAGGCAAATTATCGCCGCCCGGCCGGCTTGGCACGGCATCGCTGCTTGCCGATACTTTCTCAACCGCCACTGACTCGCCCGTTAGCAGTGATTCATCCACTTGCATAACATTGGCCGAGAGCAATACACCGTCAGCAGGAATACGGTCACCCTCGCCCAGAATAACAATGTCGCCCGGCACAACATCACAACCCGCAATATGTTGCTGCTGACCATCGCGTATCACCAGGGCACGGGGGCTGGTGAGGTCACGTAATGCATCAATAGCCCTTTCAGTCTTGCCCTCCTGATACAAAGTGAGGCTCAGAGTGACAAGCACAAACCCAAATAACACCAGCCCTTCTTGCAAGTCCCCAAACAGCAGATAGAGACCGCCGGCACCCAGCAGTAGCAGAAACATCGGCTCGCGGAGGGTTTCCCGGAGAATACTGAATAATGTGCGGCGCTTGCCGCCGGGTAGCCCGTTGGGACCTACCTCGACCAGTTTACGGGCCGCCTCTGCTGCGCTGAGCCCCTGCAGATTATTTGTCTCGTCACTCATTGGCATTGCCTTTCTTTACGCTACGCTCATTAACGCCACCTTGATTAGCGAGTCATCAATCAGGGGCCTATTCAGATTACCGCACCGAACAGTCGGCCAATACCTGCCGTGATACCCAACGCCAGAGCCCCCCAGAACATAACGCGTCCAGCGCCACGCCAGACGCTCGCACCACCCGCGCGCGCCGCAAGCCCACCCAACACCCCCAGAAATAGCAGTGAAGCGCCTGATACGGCAGGAATAAGTGTGGATGCTGGAGCCGCCAACACCATCACTAGAGGAAGCGCAGCACCCACTGCAAAAGTACTGGCTGATGCTACCGCCGCCTGCACGGGGCGGGCAGTAACCGTATGCGAAATGCCTAACTCATCCCTTGCATGCGCGCCCAACGCATCATGCTCCATCAACTGCAGGGCAACCTGCCGAGCCAGTGACTCATCTAATCCCCGCGCAACATAAATATGCGTCAACTCATCACGCTCCGACTCAATATCGGTCACCAGCTCATGACGCTCCCGTGCGAGATCGGCCTGTTCGGTGTCGGATTGTGAACTCACCGACACATACTCTCCTGCAGCCATCGACATCGCTCCGGCCACCAGACCTGCTACACCGGTGATGAGAATTTCATGACTGGCGGTGCCCGCTGCTGCCACACCCACGATTAAAGCAGCCGTGGACACAATGCCATCGTTCGCGCCTAGCACGGCTGCACGTAGCCAACCGATACGGTCTGTACGGTGCAATTCAGCCGAAGAATGATGACTCATGATGATGGTCTCACTGAGGATAATTAATCGAAAAATAGTCTATTAAGGTAACTCAATATGCACCTGAACGACATTACATGCATAACCGAATAAAAATTAGTGCCCAATACCCATTCCAAAATCTGATTACGCTTTAGCCCTGGCCCAATATTAAAAATTTACGAAAATCAATTTTTGTGCCTGTTTGTGTCTGCTGTTGCTTCAATAAAAAAGGGCCGCTGACAAGCGACCCTTTTTTAAATCCATGCAGCTTGTTAGCTTCGTTCAATCTTGACCACTAACTTGTTCTTTCCAATCAGCATGGAGCCTACTGCATGCATAAAGGCAACGATGGCCCAAGCACCCAAAGCAGACCAAAAACCGGCGATTGTAAAGCCTGGCAGCAGCCATGCCACCAATCCAAAGACGGCCGCATTAATCACCAGCAGAAAAAATCCGAGCGAGAGAATCGTGATGGGCAAGGTCAGCACAATCAGCAAAGGACGCACGATGGTATTGGCAATGCCCAGCAGCAGCGCGGCCCAGAACAAAGTGCTGTATTGGGCAACATTAACACCATCAAGCAGATAGTCGGCCAGCCCGAGTCCGCAAGCACTCAGCAGCAGGCGCAGTAGCATCTGGTAAACCATCGCACACCTCCAAAAACAAAGAGGCCGCTACAGTAGCGGCCTCTAACCCCCCTCACAAGCGGTAAGGGTATGAATTACGTGTACCGCCTTAGGATATGCTGCGCACAGCCTCCGGCAATAATCCAACATCAGCTGGTTGCGGGCGAGGCAAAACAATCACCTCTGCAGCCGGAACAGCGCCATCACGGGAGTGGCGATAATGGCATGCTGACAGCAGAACGGAATCGCAGCGCACACCCGCCGGCATACGATGAACCAAGCTGGCATCCAGTGCAGGCAAATGACTCCAATGCACATGTGGCTTAAGGTGATGCGCGGTGTGGTAGCCAAGATTCCAAGAGATAAGATTGTAAAGTCGGCTAGTGGTATTACGCGATGCGGTGAGGTGCGAACTGGTGTCCAGATCGGAATGCTGCATATAGGTGTTGTCGAGCAGGCCCAAATACATGATGGGCATGGGTGCCACAAAGAGCAGCAACGCCTTGACCGGATCGATCATCACAAACACGCCAAGCACCAGCAAGCTCACCGATGCCCACAACTTAAAGCGGCGGAACATCTCAGGGTATGCGCGGCCAATACGCCAGATTTCCGGGTAAATGCGCAAGGCACCGGTCACATCGTAACGCACTCGTGACATGACGCGGCCATTCTCCAAGCGCCAATGCGACGGGTCTTTCGCCTGATCGAGATAATCTTTGTGGTGCCCGACATTGTGATGAAGCGTCCAGGCATACGGTGGTACGCCTGTTTCAAGAAACAGAACAACCTCATACACCCGGTTCATCCAAGGGGCCATGAAGGTAGGCACGTGATGATGATTATGGGCGATAGAGCCCGGCAGCGCTGAAAGCGAAAGCAGCGTCAGCATCACTCCGGCAACGATCCAGAGGGAGTCGATGAAGAAGAAAGTGGCAAGCTGGATGGTCAAGAAAATGAGAACGATGGCAGATGGAAGGCGATCTTCCTTGTACCGGTACATCTGGCGCATGCATCCTCCTGCCGGCGTTTTCTTATGATGACTTCATGTCTGCCGGGCGCTCGTTTATTGAACACGTTGGCATGACCACTGCCAATGTCGTTCGTCCGAAAGCACAGCCGCTCCGACCGAACTCGACAACGCTCGCCATACAGGCACAATTGAGGGGTCACGGAGAAGTTGTTATGTCCCGCCTGCTTAAGCACTTACTACACACCCCTTTCGCCACCCGCCGTGCCTTTCCGGCCGCGGTGCAAGAATCCATACGCCAGGTTATTCATGACGGGGAGCAGCGCCATCAGGGTGAAATCCGCTTTGTGGTGGAAGGCGACTGGCCACTTTTAGAGGTTTGGTCCGGGCGCTCGGTTCGCGAACGTGCACTGGAGGTCTTCGGGCTAACCCGAGTGTGGGACACTGCCGGCAACACCGGCATCCTGATTTACGTTCTGCTGTGCGAACAAAAAGTAGAAATTCTGGTCGACCGCGGCTTTAGCAGCGTACTGGGGCCCCAGGTCTGGTACGACTATTGCGATGCCATGACAAGTGCCTTTCGGGCAGGTCGCTTTGAGCAAGGCAGTCTGGACTTGATCCGGCAGATTCACTCCTTGCTGGCGGTGCACTTCCCTTCCACAGGGGTCAATCCAAACGAACTCCCTGATGTTCCGGTTATTTTGCGCTAGCGACCTAACGACTGGCTTGGTTACAGGCCCGGTTACAAGGCCTACAACAGACCCGGCTTGGCCATCGCCGCATCAAAGGGCTACTCTAGTCGGCCCTTTCATGACGAGAACGCCGCTATGTCCTCGCCAGACCTGAAGCAGATGCTGGCCGCCCTCATTGCCACACCGAGTGTCAGCTGTACCAATCCCGCGCTTGATCAAAGCAACCGCGGCGTTATCGACCAGCTGGCCGGCTGGCTAACCGACCTCGGCTTTTCCTGCGAGATTATGGAAGTGCTGCCCGGCAAGGCCAACCTGATCGCGACGCTGGGCTCTGGGCCTGGCGGCTTGGTACTGGCCGGCCATACCGACACAGTGCCTTACGATCAGGGCAAATGGCAGCACAATCCGTTTCGCCTGACGGAGGCCGATGGTCGCCTTTACGGGCTGGGCACGGCGGACATGAAAGGCTTTTTCCCGATTGCCATCGAAGCCGCGCGCGAATTTCTCGATACCCCGCTCAAAGCACCGCTCATCATTTTGGCCACCTGTGACGAAGAGTGCTCGATGTCGGGCGCCCGTGCGCTGGTGGAGGCAGGCAAGCCCGCGGCACGCTTTGCCGTAATTGGCGAACCGACGAGCCTGAAACCCCTGCGCATGCACAAGGGCGTAATGATGGAGCGCATCATCATCGAAGGCCGCAGCGGCCACTCCAGCGACCCCTCCTTAGGTGCTAATGCGCTGGAGGCTATGAACGGCGTGATGAACGAGTTACTGGCCTTCCGTGGCGAGCTGCAGGCGAAGTACCACAACCCCGCCTTCACTGTCCCGGTGCCCACACTCAACCTTGGCTGTATTCACGGCGGTGATAATCCTAACCGTATCTGCCCACGTTGCGAGCTGCAGTTTGATCTGCGCCCACTGCCTGGCATGGCCATGGATGATCTTCGCGGTCAGATCCGTGCCCGCCTAGCTCCTCTGGCGCCTCAGCACAATGTGCTTATTGCGCTAGACCCGCTCTTTGCCGGCACCCCCGCCATGGAAACCCCCGCTGATTCCCCCTTGGTTCGTGCCGCGGAGCGTCTGACCGGGCATACCGCAGGCTCCGCCGCCTTTGCTACTGAAGGCCCCTACTTTCGCGAACTGGGCATGGATGCCCTGATTTATGGCCCCGGCGGCATCGAACAAGCGCACCAGCCCGACGAATACATCCGCCTCGACAGCATCCGCCCGACGGTAGATGTTCTGCGTGGGCTTATCCGGGAATTCTGTTTGTAATACGTTTATGGCGCTTGGGTGTTTGCAACACAATTGACCCAGCGCCTGTAAACCTGCGAACAGCTCCTCTACAATCCGGAACCTTGATTCCATCTGCCAGCGAGCCCTGATGCCGTGAGCAATCTGCCTTTTCAGGACACCATGTCGGAACAGTACGTCCACTGGTTCCGTAATTCCGCCCCCTACATCAACACGCATCGGGGCAAAACCTTCGTACTGCTGTTCGGCGGCGAGGCCGTTAACCACGAGAATTTTCACAATATCGTGCATGACATTGCCTTGCTGCATTCGCTCGGCATCCGGCTGGTTCTGGTCCATGGCGCTCGGCCACAGATTGACGAAAATCTAACCGAGTACGGCCTGACCACCCCCTTTCAGAATGGCCTGCGCGTAACCACTCGCGAATCGCTGCGTTGCGTTATGGATGCCGTTGGTTCTATTCGCCTGGAAATCGAAGCACTGCTGTCCATGGGACTGGCTAACTCGCCTATGTTTGGCGCCAAGATTGATGCCGTCTCCGGCAACTTCATCACCGCTCGCCCCTATGGCGTGCGTGATGGCGTGGACTTCTGCCTGACCGGCGAAGTGCGCTCCGTGGATGTCGAAGCCATCAACAAGAACTTGCAGAATCACCATATTGTGATCCTCGGCCCAACCGGCTATTCCACTACCGGCGAAGTATTCAATCTGCTCGCCGAAGATGTGGCAGTCAGTGCTGCTGTCGCGCTCAAGGCCGATAAACTTATTTGCTTGGGCGAGCAAACCGGCATTCAGACTGAAGATGATCGCTTACTGCGCGAGATGATCCCCAATGAAGTGGATCAGTACTTACGCGGCAAAAAGCGCGACACTGAATTGCTGCGTTATATGCATGCCGCTTCAGAAGCATGCCGTGGCGGTGTTAATCGTGCGCACATTATTTCTTATGCGCGCGATGGCGCATTACTGCAGGAGTTGTTCACGCGCGATGGCTCCGGCACCCTGATCACGCATGACCCTTATGAAGAAATTCGCGAAGCAGAGATCGAAGACATCGGCGGCTTGATCGAGTTGCTACGGCCACTCGAAGAAGATGGAATTTTGGTGCGCCGCTCACGTGAACGCTTAGAAATGGAAGTAAACCATTTTGTGGTAATCGAGCGCGATGGCATGATCGTTGGCTGTGCCGCCCTGTATCCACTGCCCGTCGATGAAAAAAACGCCGCTTCTGGAGAAATTGCCTGCGTGGCCGTGCACCCAAATTACCGTAAAGGTGATCGTGGCACAGAGCTACTGGAGTACTTGGAAAAGCGTGCCGCCAGCAAAGGCTTGCGTAAACTGTTTGTGCTAACCACTCGCACCGCCTTGTGGTTTATCGAACATGGTTTTAAAGCAGCCTCTGTAGAAGATCTGCCAGTGGAGCGTAAGGCGCTGTATAACTTCCAGCGCAACTCACAAGTCTTCAGCAAGAATATTTAACTATTTTCACGCAGCGCTCACCCCGGTAAGTGCTGCAATAAAACAACACATCCTGACGGAATACTCGACATGAGCGGTAACGACGATCTCAGCAATTTTCGCAAACATTCTTCTGAAATGGTGGACGGTATTGAAGCCGCTCCGGGTCGCGCCATGTTGCGTGCCGTTGGATTTACCGATGCTGACTTTAAAAAGCCTCAGATTGGTATTGCATCGACGTGGGCCATGGTGACGCCGTGCAATATGCACATCAATACGCTAGCAGAAGAAGCGGGCAAAGGCGCCGATGCAGCCGGCGGCAAATCCATCATCTTCAATACCATTACCATTTCTGATGGCATCGCCAACGGCACACCCGGCATGAAATATTCATTGGTATCACGCGAAGTTATCGCTGACTCCATCGAAACCGTGGCCGGCTGTGAAGGCTTTGATGGCTTGGTTGCCGTCGGCGGCTGCGACAAGAATATGCCCGGCTGCATCATCGGCATGGCTCGCCTAAATCGTCCGTCAATCTTTGTTTATGGCGGCACCATCAAGCCGGGCGCTGGCCACACCGATATCATTTCGGTATTCGAAGCCGTGGGCCAGCACGCCAAAGGCGAGCTAAACGAAATCCAAGTAAAGCAAATTGAAGAAGTGGCTATTCCTGGCCCTGGCTCCTGCGGCGGCATGTATACCGCTAACACCATGGCCTCAGCCATTGAAGCACTGGGTATGTCGCTGCCGGGCTCTTCGGCACAAGACGCCATCAGCACCGACAAGACTCAGGACTGCTTCCGCGCAGGCCAGCAGGTCATCGAACTGCTGAAGAAAGACATCAAACCACGCGATATCATGACGAAGAACGCGTTCGAAAATGCTATTCGTGTCGTGATCGCGTTGGCTGGCTCCACTAACGCCGTGCTGCATTTACTGGCCATGGCCGATGCGGTCGATGTTGACCTGACGCTTGATGACTTCGTGCGTTTGGGCGACATCACACCGATGGTGGCCGACCTGCGTCCATCCGGCCAATACATGATGAGCGAACTGGTCGCCATCGGCGGCATTCAACCGCTGATGAAGCGGATGCTGGCAGCTGGCATGCTGCACGGCGACGAGATGACGGTGACCGGCAAAACCCTCGCTGAAAATCTTGCGGATGTTGCTGACTACCCAGAAGGCCAGCAAATCATCATGCCGCTGGATAAGCCCATCAAAAAAGATTCGCACTTGGTTATTTTGCACGGCAACTTGTCACCGACCGGTGCCGTGGCCAAGATCACCGGCAAAGAAGGCTTGCGCTTTGAAGGCACGGCCCGTGTTTACGATGGCGAAGATAATGCCCTGAGCGGCATTCTTGATGGCGAAGTAAAAGCTGGCGACGTGGTCGTCATTCGTTACGAAGGCCCCAAAGGTGGCCCTGGCATGCCAGAAATGCTCTCCCCAACCTCTGCCGTCATGGGCAAAGGCCTCGGTAAAGAAGTCGCGCTGATCACCGATGGCCGTTTCTCGGGTGGCTCACATGGCTTTGTTGTAGGCCATGTCACACCAGAGGCCTTTGAAGGCGGCCCTATTGCGCTGCTGGAAAATGGTGATCGTATTACTATCGACGCTGAAACCCGCCAGATCTCAGTGGCCCTGAGTGACAGCGAACTGGCGGCGCGTAAGGCCAAGTGGGTACGGCCAGAACCCAAGTTCAAGCGTGGTGTGTTGGCCAAATACGCAGCGACGGTCAGCAGCGCATCTGAAGGTGCTGTTACCGACAAATACCTCTGAGGTAAAACGGGAGCATCTGCTCCCGTTTTCTTATTGGCCTTCCGTGGCCCGCAAGGATGAGACCGATGCCGCTAGCCAAGTTTCTGCAGCCTCGACTGGCCTCACTATTGACCAGTCCTCGCACCCGCAAATCACTGCGGCAATTGCAGGAAACCAAACGTCGGCTTGGCGCCCAGCCTCATGTCGTCTCGGTGTGGCTGCGTGCTGATGACCCCTACAGCTATTTGCTGGCGCAGATTCTTCCGCGCTTTGTGGCACATTTTGATGTGGTCCTGCAGGTACACATCATTAACCGTCATGAGGAAGCCACTACTCCGGCACCTGCAGAACTTGCCGCCTATGCCCGGCGCGATGCCGTACTGCTGGCGCGGCGGCAAGCACTGGATTTTCCTGACCAAGCGGCTGCGCCCGATATTACTGACACGGATTTGGCGACACGGCTGCTACTGGCACACGCCAAACAACCCCCTGCGATTTTTCTGCCACTGGCGCGACAAGCACTGGCGGCGCTCTGGCGTGGCTATCACAAAAAACTCAGCACATTAACCAGTCGCTTTATCCCCATGACCGCCTCCTCGGCTGCCGTACAACTCGAAAGCAACCTACAGCGTCTGAAAGCCCTTGGGCATTATCAGCCCGCCATGCTGCATTATGGTGGCGAGTGGTACTGGGGCATTGATCGCCTGCCCTATCTTGCCGAACGTCTACAGGAGCTGGGCATCGCTCGGATGGCGCATGATTTTGTGCTGAATGATGCCCCACTCCCCGGGGAAAAAGGCCTTGTACCCCATCAGTTTCTGATCAGTGAGCCGGCCGACCTAGCAAGCTTGCGTGCACTGCATCTGCGCTTGGACTTCTATTTTTCCTTTCGTAGCCCCTACTCCTATTTGGCCCTGTCACGGGTTACGGCACTGGCCGAACATTATGGCCTAGACCTGCAAATACGCCCGGTATTACCGATGGTGATGCGCGGCCTGCCGGTGCCCCGTGAAAAACGCATGTACATCCTGCTGGATGCCAACCGCGAAGCTGAGCGACTGGGCATTCCTTTTGGCCGCATTTGTGACCCTGTAGGGATCGGCGTTGAGCGCTGCATGGCGTTGTTCTCTGCCGCCAGCGAGGCGGGGCGTATTGATGGCTTTATGCGATCAATCGCCGAAGGTATCTGGGCTGATGGGGCCGATGTCAGCCGTGACCGCGGCTTAGCTCGGCTCGCGGCCCGTGCCGACCTAAGCTGGCAAGCTGTCGCTCCCCGCCTTCAGGATGAGAGTTGGCGACTGATGGCAGAGCAAAACCGCAATGCACTCACGGCACTGGGGCTATGGGGCGTTCCGGCCCTCCATCTGCACCTGCCCAAGGGTGGGTGTACTGTCTGGGGTCAGGATCGGCTTTGGGCACTGGAAGATGCACTAGCCGACGTATTGCCATCACTTGCCTCCCCAGCTTAGGTTGGCAGTGGTACTCTTTCTTAGAAATG
>ERZ724520.1428-NODE-1428-length-12045-cov-6.075396_pt1 | contig 12045 bp, 12 predicted proteins | sample MGYA00376053_ERZ724520 | MGnify/ENA primary metagenome ERZ724520 (study PRJEB28724, sample SAMN07190886) | activated sludge metagenome | isolation source: activated sludge of sewage treatment plant in Hong Hong | place: USA: Christiansburg, Virginia | collected... | reverse complement strand
GGTAGTCTCACTTCGAGATATTCGCAAGGACAAAGACCGCAAACGCGACAAGGATTCAATTTCAATTATCTCAATAATAAAGTCAGATTGTTCGGCAATATTGGATACGCTTATCAAAATCCGGTGAATGATTTGTTTATTTTCCGTAGGTTTAAGAATCCCGATTTAACCACGAAAAGCCTTTTTTATCAGAATAGTTTTTTTCGAACACAAGTCAATACCGGTAATGCTAAAGTTGGTTTGGATTATTACGTGACCGACAAAACTACAATAGGAATCGGACTTACAGGCATCCTCAAATCGAGTCGACAAAAAACGGATGTTCGCAGTACTTTAACCAATGCAGCTTCAGTCTTAGATTCGACCATCATCGCCAATAATATCGAGAATGAGAAGTTTAAAAACGCAGGTATCAACCTCAATTTTCGTCATGATATTGATACGTTAGGACAAAAAATTACAGTCGATTTGGATTACTTGAATTACGATACGGAAACCAATCAACGTTTTACTAATTTTGTTTACCAACCTGATAATTCTTTGAGTAGCCAAGATGCCTTGTATGGTATTTTGCCAACCGACATTGCTATTTATTCTTTAAAAACAGATTATTCGCATCCGTTACCCAATCAAGGAACGATAGAAGCGGGTTATAAAGGAAGCTTTTCTAAAACCAATAATATAGCCGATTACCGTGATATTATTAACGGAAATGAAGTCCCGAATTATGACACGAGCAATCATTTTAAGTATGATGAAATCATCAATGCGGTTTATTTGAACTTCAATACGAGTTACAAACGCTTTACTTTTCAAACCGGATTGCGATTGGAAAATACAGAATCTAAAGGAAACCAACTTGGAAATCCACTGAAACAAGCTTCTACATTCAAACGAAATTACACCAATCTTTTTCCGACAGTTTATGTGATGTATAAATTGGATTCTATCGGCAACAATCAAATGGTAGTGAATTATGGTAAAAGAATTAATCGCCCGTATTTTCAGGATTTGAACCCATTTGTGAGTCCGCTTGATAAGTTTACTTTCTATTCCGGAAACCCTTATTTAAACCCGAATTTTTCAGACAATTATGAATTATCGTACCGTTACAAAGAGTATTTTTCGACGACTTTAAGTTACGCTTACAGCAAAGACGATATCAACGAAACGATTGAAATTAAAGACGAAATCTATTACAGTCGACCAGGAAATATTGGTAAAAGTGAGTATTATAGTCTGAATGTGAATGGTAAAATCGACTTCAACAAATGGTGGTCGGCCAACGTTTATTCTGAAGTAACTTATTCCCATTACCAGAGTCAATTGTATACAGAAAATCTCGATACTTCAGGCACTTACTGGTTTTTTATGATGAACAACAGTTTTAAATTTAAAAACGATTGGTCGGCAGAACTTAGTGGCAACTACACCACCGATGTGACGTCTACACAATTTGTTTTGTTGGCAAGATCGAATGTCAGTTTGGGCATTCAAAAGAAAATCCTCAAAGGGAAAGGCAGTTTGAAATTGTCTGCCAATGACATATTCTTTTCGAATCTCAACAACGGTATTATCAATAACATCAAACTTACCGATGCCAATTGGCGAAATAGAGGCGATTCGAGATTTGTAGCATTGACCTTTACATATGGTTTTGGAAAATCATTTGAAACCAAATCTCAGCATGATGCAACAGGCGCCGATAGCGAAAAGAATCGCGTGAAGAGTTAAATCAATAAGATAGACTTCTTTTTTTTTGATTAATTGTCGTAATTTTGGGCGGTCAAAAAGTTGCATGCTGTAGGTTAAAATATTATAACCAACAACCATCAACCAACAACCATCAACAAAAAAAATATGTCAACTTTCAGATTACAACTGCCAACCGACCCACGTTGGGTGAATATCGTAGAAACGAATATTGAAGAAATTTTAACGGATCACGCTTGGTGCGAGCAAAAAGCAGCCACGAATGCGATTACGATTGTTACGATTAATTCGGAATACCCCGATTTGGTTACCGATATGTTGGCTTTGGCTAAAGAGGAAATCGAGCATTTTGAAATGGTGCATGACATCATCAAAAAGCGCGGTTTAAAGTTGGGTAGAGAACGCAAAGACGAATACGTTGGGGAACTAGCACAGTATATGAAACGCAGCAATACAGGAAGTCGCGTATCGGGTTTTGTAGAACGCATGTTGTTTTCAGCGATGATCGAGGCCCGAAGTTGCGAACGTTTTAAAGTACTGTCTCAAAATATTCAAGACGAGGAATTGTCTAAATTTTATTGGGAACTTATGGAAAGTGAAGCCGCTCATTATACTACTTTTATTACTTACGCCAGAAAGTACGGTACAGGTATCGACGTAGAAAAACGCTGGCGGGAATGGCTAGATTTTGAGGCGTCTGTTATCGCGAAGTATGGAAAAAGTGAAACTATTCATGGGTAAGAAATGTTGTAGGTTGTAAGTTGTAGGTTAAAATAAGTCTCAACCTACAACTTACAACCTACAACCTACAACCGTCAACATCCAATGCTAACGATAACTACCGCTACTGAATTTGATTTTCCTATCATACGTAAAATAGCCTACGAAACTTGGCCGGTTACTTACGGCAATATTTTATCCGAAACCCAACTCAATTATATGTTGGGTAATTTCTATTCGGATGCAACCCTACAAAATAATTTCAAAAAGAAAAACCACCAGTTTCTATTGATTGCTGATGAAAGCGGTGTACTCGGATTTGCTTCTTATGAACACCAATACCAACAAAATCAAGTAACGCGTTTGCACAAACTTTACGTGCAGCCACAAGCGCAAGGAAAAGGAGCAGGGAAGCAGTTGCTAGATGAAGTCGAAAGATTGGCACAAGAGCAACAGCAAAAAAGTGTTTCTCTCAACGTAAATAAATTCAACAACGCCTATACTTTTTACCTTAAGAATGGGTATGAAAAGATAGGCGAGATTGATATTCCGATTGGCGATGGCTTTTTGATGGAAGATTTTGTGATGGAGAAAATGCTGTAAGTATTACACTTTTATGTGTCCCCAATTTTCTCCTGATAGTATTCTGTTCAGGTGCGTATGACTGATACCAAATTGTTTGGCAATGATACTTTTACGCGTATTTCCTTTTGGATTTTGCAGCATTTTCTTGATGCGAATCACCGTGGTTACCGATAATTTTCTTCCGTCTGATTTGATGTTGTGCTCGAGTAAATCTTGTTTGGCGCGAATCACTTTTGGACTTTTCTTATAATGTGCCAATTTTTCCTCGGGCGTCACCCAGCGTAAGTTTTTAACATCATCATTATCACGAGAAAAATCTAAATGAATGACATGTTTTTGATCTTCTGAAATTCTAGGTATAAAAAGTTCTGCGACCAGTTTGTATACAAATTTGAGGCGGCTTTTTGGTTTCTCTCCTTCGTTTCTTTCGAAGTATCTTAAGGTGATATAACCGTCCGAATTACCGCCTTTTAAGATGTCGCCATCTTCAATTCTTTCGGTAAAACTGGCTAATCTTCCTTTGTTTGATACTGCGTAGCGTTTTCTTTGAGGCCAATCTAAAACAACCTCTTTGAATTCTTCATTAGGGTAAATTCTAAGCATTTTTTTGAGGTATTTAAAAATATTTTTCGATAACAACGATCAGTTATTTTTTAGGTATCATCGTTATAAGGTTAATGAAAATTTAATTTAGATGCTTCAAATTTAATAAAAAAATAATGTAAGAATACATCTAACTAAAGAGTTTAAGAGAATATTAGGCTACGTTATATTTTATTTTAGACATTTTGCATTTAAAACACGCATTCACAGATGGTTTGTCGTAAATTTGAATAACCTAACACTTTGAATTAATTTCTGTTTTGTAATAAAAATCTTGTTATGAAAAGTTTCCCGCTCTGGTTGCTATTTTTGCTCCTTTCTGTTGCTTCTTGTTCTAAGAAAAAAAATACCGCCATAAAACCTATTCGCACTGACATTACCGAAAGTGTTTACGCTTCAGGTACGGTAAAAGCAGTCGGTCAGTATACTGTTTTTGCCACCGTTAATGGTGTTTTAAAACAAACTTCAGTTACGGTAGGTCAACAAATAAAAAAAGGGCAGTTGTTGTTTTTGTTAGATCAAGACAAAGCGGCACTAAATACTGAAAACGCGCAATTGGCATACAAATTAAGTCAGGAAAACAATCATTACATTCAGGATAAAATTGCTGAAATGGAATTAAAAGTCCAAGCCGCCAAAGACAAACTGGCTTTAGACGAATCAATCTTCAATCGCAACAAACGCATCAAAGAATACCAAATCATTTCAGAAGTAGATTTCGAACGCGTGGAATTGGCCTATAAAAGTTCTAAAATCAATTATGAGTCAGCAAAAAAACAATTGGCTCAGCTCAGAGCGCAGTTAAAAAACGATCAAAGTCGCAACAACATCAACCTCAAAATCAGCCAAGAAACACAAAGTGATTTCAACGTGAAAAGCGCTTTTGATGGGCAATTGTTTGATATTTTGGTGAAAGACGGCTCGTTAATCACAACCCAAACGCCTTTGGCCATTATAGGAAAAACGGATGCTTTTTTTCTTGAACTTGAAGTAGACGAAAACGATATGGTACACGTTGCTTTGGGACAAAAAGTATTGGTGACTTTAGACAGTTACAAGAAGCAAGTATTTGAGGCTGTTGTTGACAAAATCTACCCAATTATGGACGAACGTTCGCGGACTTTCATGTTAGAAGCACACTTCGTGAAGCCACCTTCAAAATTGTATCCCAACCTAACCGCTGAGGCGAATATTATCATTCAAACCAAGAAAAACAGCTTGACCATTCCTAAAAATTATTTGCTTCCTGGCGATTCGGTTTTAATTGCGAAAGATCAAAAACGAAAAGTTACTGTCGGGTTGAGCGATTATCAAAAAGTGGAAATTCTATCCGGACTTCAACCAGATGAAACAATATACTTGCCTTAAAATGAATTTTAAACTCATTCTCAATATTGCCTTCCATCTTTTGCAAGCGCGTTTAAAACAAACCGTTGTGGCTGCGATTGGCGTTACTTTTGGAATCGCCATGTTTATTTCGTTGGTTAGTTTTATGAATGGTCTGAATGATTTGCTCGACGGACTCATGCTCAACCGTACGCCACATGTTAGGTTGTATAACGAAATCAAACCTTCAGAAAACCAACCTATTAATTTATCGGAAGCCTATAAAAAAAATGCCAACTTCATCAATTCGATTAAGCCCAAAGACCGCGGAAAATCGATATACAACAGCAAAACCATCATCAAAGTTTTAAAAGCAGATTTGCGCGTAGTGGATGTGGCTCCCAAAATCAATACACCCGTATTTTTCAATTCTGGAACCATTGAAATTTCAGGTATTATTAGCGGTGTGGACGTCATGGCTGAAGAAAAATTGTTCGCATTTAGCGATTACATTATTGATGGCAAAATAACCGATTTGACGCAAAACAACAGCATCATCATCGGAAAAGGATTGGCAGATAAAATGTTATTGGAGCGTGGCGATATCATCAAAATCACAACTGCTAAAGGCAATTTGGCTTCGTTGAAAATTGTTGGTATTTCGCAAATTGGCATCGCCGAAATCGATGATGTTTCCAGTTACACTTCTTTAGAAACCGCTCAAAAGTTGTTGGGAGAACCCACGAATTACATTACAGACATTCAAATCAAACTCTACGATATGACCACGGCGCCAAGTGTGGCAAAGGAAATGGCTGCAACTTTTGAATTGGATGCCATTGATTATCAAACCGCCAATTCTCAGTTTGAAACGGGAAGTTCGATACGAAGTATTATTTCGTATGCCGTTGGAATTGTATTGTTGATTGTTGCTGGATTTGGAATTTACAACATTCTAAACATGATGATTTATGAAAAGATGGATAGCATCGCGATTTTGAAAGCTACCGGTTTTTCGGGCAGTGATGTGAAATGGATTTTCATCTCATTGTCGCTAGTAATAGGTGTTGTAGGAGGTTTATTCGGGTTGGTATTTGGTTATATTTTTACTTCCATTATCGATGTGATTCCGTTTGAAACGGCTGCTTTGCCTACGATTAAAACCTATCCCATCAACTACAATCCGGTATTTTATATTATCGGAATTTTGTTTGCACTTTTTACAACCGTGATTGCTGGACTTTTTCCGGCGTTGAAAGCCAGTAGGGTAGATCCCGTTGAAATTATCAGAGGAAAATAAGATGAACAATATAGTATTAGAAACCAAAGCACTGAACAAATATTTTAATGACCCGATTCGATTTCAGGTCTTAAAAAATATTGCGCTGACCATCAATCACGGTGAATTCGTTTCGATTGTTGGTAAATCAGGCTGCGGAAAATCGACGTTGTTGTATTTGCTTTCAACGATGGACACCGATTATGAAGGCGAAATTTACATTCACAATGAATTGGTAACCAACAGATCCGATGCTGAATTGGCGAAAATCAGAAGCGAGAACATTGGTTTTGTTTTTCAATTTCATTATTTGCTGAATGAATACAATGTGCTTAAAAATGTGATGTTACCAGGTTTGAAGTTGGCAAAATACAGTACAAAAGAAATCGAACACCGCGCGATGGAACATCTGAAAACCCTCGACATGCAAGACCAAGCACTTAAAATGCCCAATCAATTGAGTGGCGGACAAAAGCAACGTGTGGCCATTGCCAGAGCTTTAATTAATGATCCGTTGATTATTATGGGCGATGAACCTACAGGAAATTTGGATAAGAAAAACAGCGATATGGTTTTTGATATTTTCAATCAATTGACCATCGAAAAAAATCAAACGCTTTTAATTGTTACCCACGACAATGATTTTGCGCACCGCACGCACCGCATTGTCACCATGCAAGACGGCAGTATTATTGAATCGTAATATCGTGTTTGAACAACAAACCTTTCACTTCTTGTAACGAAAAGACAGCTTTTTTAATTTTGGTTTGTTCAGGATCGATAGTGTAGTTATAGCTGCTGCTAAAATTGGCTTTGTTGGCAATAGCCTTGGAAAATTCAGCGCGGTATAAATCGCAGTTTTCAAAAACCACTTCGGTCAAATCGGTACTCATAAAATCGACGGCGATTAAGCTGCAATTTTTAAAAACAGTCCCTTTGATTTTTAAAGTATAAAATTTAGAAAAATCGAGTACGCAATCGGTAAAAACAATTTCAAAAATGAGTTTGTCGCACATCGCAAAATTGACATCTTGAATCTGACAACGCTCAAACGAAACGGTTCGCAACGCGACATGATTGATTTTCGAGCTATTAAAATTACAGTCCACAAAGCGACAATCAATAAAAACGACCGCGATAAAATTGCATTGCGAGAAATCACAATTCCTGAAAACACATTGCTCAAACTCTTTGTGGTTGACATCTTCTCTGAGATATCTCAGATCATTATATTCTTGTTGAAGGAAATAGTCAGCCATGAATTGGAGTTTTTTGCAAGCGTTAGCTTAGAAAATGTTCTGTTGCAACCTTTTGTTTTAAAATAAAAAAAACCTAAACTACTTATTTTTAGTAATTTAGGTTTTATTTTGTGACCTCGACTGGATTCAAACCAGTAACCTCTTGAGCCGTAATCAAGTGCGCTATTCAGTTGCGCCACGAGGCCTTAATTTTCACTTTACTCGTATTTGAATTTGGAGTGCGGTGAACGCTGTTTGCGGGTGCAAATATAGGTATAAATATGGCATTTGCAAATGAAACCTCAAATAAATTTATTGCAGAAATTTATCAATCTAATGCTCTTATAGTTACGTAATACCGCCAACCAATAATTGCCAATTGCCACTTTTTGGCTTTGGACATATCGAGCCGTTGCTTGGTGAAACTCGGCAATAAGATTCGGTTGATTTTGGCTAGAATTTTATACATAAGTGGATTGTTGCCAACAAATATAAAAAAAGACTGCCGTTTGACAGTCTTTCGTTTGCTTATTTGCTTTTCTTGGCTTTTTGCAGTTGTTGTTTTTGCAATTCCAATTCTTTTCTTGATTGTTCGAGTTCACGTCGGGCAGCTTCCATTTCGCGTTTGGCATCTTCCATTTCTCTTTTGGCATCTTCAAGATCTCGTTTGGCGTCTTCCATTTCTGGTCTTCTGTTTTCCATGTCTCTTTTGGCGCGTTCCATCTGTGGGCGTAATTTTTCGATTTGAATTTTGGCTTGTTTCAGATGCTCTTTGGTGGTTTCATCGAAATCATCGGAGTTGAAGTTGAAATCAAAATCGACATTCGCCATAGCTTCGTCTACAATTTTATCGACATCAATATCGATGGTTTCTCCGTTGACACTGATGCTGATTTTACCGTTTTTATCTTTGATTCTTTTTACGATAACTTTCTGAGGTTTATCAGCAGGCATCGGCGGTTCTGGTGGTTCAGGTGCTTCAGTAGCTTCTGGTCTTTCCGGTCTTTCTGGTCTTTCTGGTGCTTCTACAACATCGGTATAAATTTCGATTTCTTCGGCATTATTGTCACTGCTATTTGGATTTCCTTTTCTGAAAATGCGAATTTGTTTTGCTTCACCAAACCCTATAGCGCCATCGTCATTCTTAAAAAAGCGCAACGGTTTGATCGGTTCATCGCCGCTAACCTGTGAAATACCTTTGCGACCATCTTTGTTTTTAAACTCAGCTTTAATGGCAATAATTTCACCAGCAGGGTTTCTTTTTACTTTCGAAAATTTGAGTGTAACGCCTTCAGATTTGAGTTTTGCCGCTGCTGCTTTTAATTCTGCATCCGTGCTATTTTTGTCTATGACTACGGCAATATCTTCAGCAGAATTTGTGTCTGTATTGCTACTGAAGCCTTGTCTTTCTTGAGCAATGACATTCACTTGAAAATACAATAAGAACCCAATTAGTACGGGAACGATTAAAGCGTACTTCCATGAGTTCCATTTTTTTGATTGATTTTTGTTTAACATAACGATTCGTTTTTTGATTAATGATTGATAAAAAGGATTGGTAATGGCTACACAATTTTGATGTGTAGTAACTTTTAATAAGGTGATTTGATATGATTTTTTATCAGCAATATTTTTCAATGCTTCGCTATCAGCAATAAATTCAAGGTTTTGCAACATGGCTTTTTTATACAACCAAATCATCGGATTGTACCAAAAAACAATGCAAAATAATCTGGAAACCATGACATCAATAGAATGCTTTTGTTCGCAATGCACTTTTTCATGCGCCAGAATATTGTTCAATTCATTTTCATTGAATAAAGTCGAATTGTAAACGATGTAATTAAAATAGGAGAAAGGCGCCACTTTTTCATGCACATCAATATATTTGAAATCGGCTTGCTGCTGTATTGTTTTACCTTTTATCAGCGATTTTAAATTTCTAAAATCAAACAAAAACTGACACAAAAACACCAACAAACCCAAGCCGTAAATGCCTGCCAAAACAAGATACCAATTGATTTCGAAGCTTTCTTGTGGCATGGGTGCAACCATCGTTGTGGCGTTATTCCATGAGTAGTTTCTTGGACTAGCATCTACCAAAACCACTTTTTCAAAAGTTACTAATGGTAAGATTACTGATGTTGCTAAACCTAAAAGCAAAAACCAACGGTTGCTGTTAAAAAATGTTTCTTTACGCAACAAAAGAAAATACGCCAAGTAAAAGGCAGCTAGCAAACCACTCGATTTCAACAAATAAAAAAACAGATTCTCCATAGCTTATTTTTTTGGGTTGTCGTTTTCAATCATCGCCAATATTTCACGCAATTCTTCGGCAGAAATCTTCTCTTCTTGGGCAAAAAGCGACACCATATTTTTATAAGAACTATTAAAATAAGTATCAATCGCTGTATTCATAAACCGTTTTCGGTATGCTTCTTTACTCACAATCGGGAAGTATTGGTGCGTATTTCCAAAAGCATTGTGCGATACAAAACCTTTGTCTTCCAGATTTCTGATGATCGTAGAAAGCGTGTTGTAATGCGGTTGATCTTCGGTGATTTCAGCCATCACTTCTTTCACAAAAGCCTTTTCCAGCTTCCATAAAATGTGCATAATTTCCTCTTCTTTGTTGGTTAATTTTTGCATGATTTTTTATCTAAATATTATTTCTTAGTGCTTATTTCTTGCTGGGCGTTTCCCAAAGGGTCGGGCTATCCAATACAATCTTTTGCGCCGAACGCCGTCGCAAAAGGATTTCCATTCCTATCCCTAACGCAATCCAAACCTACAACTATATTTTTAGTTACGCAACTATAAAAATAGTTATTTAACTAAAATTTAAGAGGGAACGGCTAGTCAAGTTGGTGTTTTTGCTTTCACGGTATCAAAAAATTATAATAGTAATTGCCCGTTTTATGTAACAATTTGCATTTAAATAAGGCGGAACTTTCAATAAAAATTGCCATGAACAAAGACATTCAAGTTATCCGCCAAGATCAAGGTCGTGGCTTGCCCAAATCACGAGCACATATTATTCTTGAAGTCGTAGAATATGTACCCGATTCGATAGTTTGCAAAACAGTCATTAAAAATATAGGCGGCAAATTATCTGTAGTTGCCTTTGATGAAGGCGAAAAATTTTGTGAAAAACTTTCAGAATATGATCTTTATGTTCAAGTCATTGAAGGCAATGCTGAAGTCACCATTGACGATAAAGATTTAAAAATAAAATTAGGAGAAAGCATCATCATTCCTGTAAATACTTGGCATTGCTTTAAAGCCAACGAGCAATTCAAAATGATTACTACAATTATTAAAGGAAGCGCTTAAGACAATTAATAATTAATAATTAACAATTAATAATTAGGGTTTCTTCTAAGTGCTCTTCGTAATTATTAACTATTAATTATAATCAGGTTTGTCGTTTGCGATCGCAAAATTCCTAGACTTTTTCGGGTAAGTTGCATACGATTTGTCGCTCGGATTTACAATCACAGATTTGATGGTGATTTCATCTCCAAGCACAAAACCTTTGAGCACCATTTGATAGTCTAATAGAAATTCACCACAGAAGTAATTCCCATTTTCATCTTTTTCTATAATTCCGGTATAAATTCCTTTCGACATTGTATTTTTGTTTTTTGTTGCTGCAAAACTAAACAATTCATGGCTACCAAAACCTATAACCGAACCAATTTTCACCGCCATACTTTTTGCGTTTTCCAAGAAATGGATTTGTCTTTAGTCGCAAACCAAAAACCAGATTACACCAGCAAGTCGGGTAGTAGTTATTATTTTTCAGAAAATGGCGTATATCGATTGTCAAACCATTGGGGCAGAGCGGCGAATTGTAAGTGGCGATTGGAATCTACAAAAGCAGCAAATACTTCCCGAACCAAATTGGGATTTGCCTTGTGGAATGCCTTTTACAGCGACAACGATACTGAAAAATTATACTTTATTACTGTAGATTTTGAAACACAATCGGTACATTATCAACACAAAGACAGTGCAGATTATCAAGAAAATTTCGCACTCCGAACCGCTTCCGAAACCACCAAAATCATCAAAGAGATTCGCCATTTGTTAGCCAACGACGGTTGGGCAAAACACTTCGATCAGCCGATTGCGGTATTGAGAAATACCATTATTGAACAACTGATTGCAACTAACGAATCGCTCATCGATATCAAAAGAAAACTTCGCAATGCGTTATAAACCTTGCTCTTTTCGAACAAGATTCTTGAGCCAAACACAGCACAATACTGAGAGCATTCCCATCAAGCCCATAAACAACCAATTGGTTTGATACCCAAAATGACTGATAATTTCCATACCGCTTTTGGAGCTAGCAATATGCGCCAAACTGAAGCTCATCGTAAACAAAGCCATGTAGCGGCCTTCGTGTCCTTTGGGCGCTCGACTCATAGCAAACGAGTTTGAAAATGGAAAAATAAACATTTCGCCAAAGGTTATAAATAGAATACTGACGATCAAAATTCCAGCCCAAATATTTATCAGCAATACAAAGAAACTCAACGCCATGAGCAGTGAACCCCAAAGTATGATTTGTAATTT
>ERZ724520.1425-NODE-1425-length-12057-cov-8.777870_pt1 | contig 12057 bp, 8 predicted proteins | sample MGYA00376053_ERZ724520 | MGnify/ENA primary metagenome ERZ724520 (study PRJEB28724, sample SAMN07190886) | activated sludge metagenome | isolation source: activated sludge of sewage treatment plant in Hong Hong | place: USA: Christiansburg, Virginia | collected... | reverse complement strand
GGAGCCTCTTCGAGTTTTTGGACGACTTCTTCGTGGTGTTAGACTGGTGCTTCAGCAACAACTTCGTGGTGTTAGATAGGAGCCTCTTCGAGTTTTTGGACGACTTCTTCGTGGTGTTAGACGGGAGCCTCTTCGAGTTTTTGGACGACTTCTTCGTGGTGTTAGATAGGAGCCTCTTCGAGTTTTTGGACGACTTCTTCGTGGTGTTAGACTGGTGCTTCAGCAACAACTTCGTGGTGTTAGACGGGAGCCTCTTCGAGTTTTTGGACGACTTCTTCGTGGTGTTAGACTGGTGCTTCAGCAACAACTTCGTGGTGTTAGACGGGAGCCTCTTCGAGTTTTTGGACAACTTCTCCATCATCTTATATTACTCTACTTTTAAGTTCATTTCCTTTAATTCCTTCCTCAATCTTCTCTTATTTTACAACGTATTCTTTTCTACCTGCCTATAATTTTTATATCCTTTGCCTACTTTATAGTTCATAAAATTCTTTACTATTACTTTATTTAATTTTTTATGTCACATTATCAATATGTACTTTTATTTATGATGGTTTTTTTTCATTTACTGTATGTTAATTTTCACGAGGTCCTTCATTTATCGCATGTTCTTGTCCTTAATTGTTTTTAATTAAATCATTATTATCTTGAGATATTGTGTGTTTAACTGCATTTAAAGATATATTTTCTTGAGAAGGAATGTTGGCTGTAATTTTTTAGTACGAATGGGCTATGATTTCTTTTTGATTTGTAGTACTGTCTTTTTATTTTTATAATCGACTTTGCTGATTTTTTTCTTGTGTTAATAGGGTAATTTTTGAAGAATCTATTTTTCGCGATGATCTATACTATTAACTTTTGACGCATATTATTTCTGAGTTGTTTTCTACTAATTCATCCCTAAAAGTTTTTTCAGCGTTGAGCTGCTTTCCAGTATAAACGAGTATTAGGTCATCAGCTGCTACTTGATAGAGATGTGTCAGATGCTCATTAATGAACTATTTTATTGGCTAATGAGATTTTACTTAAAAGTCGTGCTTTTTCGTTTCTTTTTCCAAACTCTTTACATAGATCTTCAAGGTCTCGCGATCAACATTTCTAAAATCAATAGCATGAATAATCGCATTTGCTGATAACAATGCTTATGATTTGATTTCTTACCCTTTATTATAAAGGATTAAAGACTCAACAGGGATGTGGAATTTCGTACTGATTGCTTATTTGAGTTCATTGGAGGCGATTTTTTGGGGAAACTTAATACTTTTAGCTTTTTTGTCAAAAGTTCTCACGAAAACCTTGACCAAATCTTCTGGATTGACGGCGTTTTGAGCCATATCTTCTCTAATAAAAATAATTATATGGATAAAATGTCTGATGTTTATAGATAAATATAAAGAATGTCAGCGTTCCAGCTGCTCTAAAAATGATAATTCATATATTATTCAAAAGAAATTTACGATATTTTTACGCTCTCTTATCTATGTTATCAAGATAACTCGTTAGTTACAAAGATGATTTAGCTACAAATTTTGAAAATTTGTAAAAATTGTCGGGTTTCTTGAATCAAGATGACTGTGCTTCACTTTATCAGTGCTCAGAAAGTCATCTGATTATTCATTTGATTTATTTATATATTTCGGTTTCAAGGTCAAACTTTTATTTATGCACTTATATCATATAAATTCTTATTTTTCGTCCTTAATAGTGTTGTTGAATCCATGAAAAGGAAATATCAATTTAATGCCAATTAAAGTATGAGGAATTCTTCTATATGAAACTTATTGTTATCTATACTCTAATTAAATTCCATTCGGATTAATAGAGAAATCGGAAAAGAACAATGAGAAAAGCTCAGCAAATCCATGCGCAATCCAAATTTTTGCCAAGACTTAACCAGTGTTCTTCGAGGCCAAATCTAAAGCATTCCGATTACTAAAGCTCGAAGTAAAACATTCAAACTGTTCACAAACATGCCATTAATCAGGGTATCCTTGAATATAATCATCACAATAACCAGAAGAAAAATGCAAACGTTTGTGGTCGTTTTTTTGATGACTTTGTTTAAATAAAGCTCTTAGATCGCAATCAACAGGATCTTCCGACAAAACCAAGGATGTGTAAACCTTGGGCTGTAAAGCAGGTGGATTTTAACAAAATAACAGTGAAGCCAACTAGACTGCAGTCGGCGGTTGTAAAGGAGCGTTGTAGTAAGTTGCTGCGACGTAAGAGTTGTCAACCTTAGAAATCAACGTAAGATAGTTAAAAATTGTTGGGAAACAAATAATCTAGATTAAGATATTTGGATAACTAATCAAGTCATTTGCCTAAGACTTCTACAAAACGATCAATTTCAATTGTGCGAGATAAGATTTATTCTTGTAAGATAGCGGTAAAAAACGGGATATTTCCGATTGACAAGAAGAAATTTGAGGAGGCGAGGTTGGCTCAGTATTTTGAGCGTGAGTCGATGATGAGTACGATTTAAAAACGTGAGGAAAATGAAGGTGAGGATGACTTTATTACTTTTGAGAGTTATATCAATATGGTGATTTGATGAGTTGATATTTTCTTGAATAAAATTGTCATCTTAGTTTTTTCGTTCTTGGATATCATCTTTGGGACAGCTTTATAATTGCGTCATATTTGAACAATTTTTTTAGAATGATATTAATATAGGATTGCATCATACTTAAAATCGTCATTCAAATAATTATCGCATTCCAATTAAAGTATAAACATTTCTCAAACAAGCAAAAAGATGCAATTAGTTCAACAAATCGATAAACAACTTACTCAAACACTTCCTTACTACACATAGGTCTCTGCTTTTGCTACCTAGCATTGCAAGTAAACCTTTAATACCTTCAACAATTTGTATCTCAGTTCAACAACCAAAGTCCAAAAGATCAGAAAATCAACCCGACAGTTGAAAAAAGATATGGAATGGGCTGTGCTTCATACTACTGATGATTTTTTGGAATATCTTGAAGAGAAGTTTGAAATTGAATGTGCCTAGGCTGATGAAAAAAATAGAACAAAGAGAATGAAAAATATTCTCAATAGAATTAAAGAGCAACATTTGATGACTTACGTCAATCAGTTGGTTGCCCTGAACAAAAATATGCTGGCAAAAGGAAAAGTCTATGGTGAAAAATATGTCGAGCCAATTTACATAAAGGCCAAGGCAACTTTCATCGTTTCAAAGTAAATGTTGTTGGAGATGTTTACTGAGAGAGTTTGCCAATTGAAAATGACTTATCAATGTTCTCGGGATTCGATTACTATGTTTTGGAGCGGAGAATTTAAATAAGAAAAAGTTTTGGCTAAAATTAAAGAGAATATGGGAAACTTCAAACAATTTACTGTTTCTTTTGTCCAGAAAGGAATGGAAATCAAAATTTCAAGAAACGATCTCATCGAAAATTATCATCATATTATGACCATGTTGACTGAAGTTATGAAAGTCGTTTCTGAGAAGAGTTTAGAGCAATGGACTTCGACTAAGACAAAGACTGTCAATCTCTACAATGCAGTTTTGAATCGTATCAAAGACAAGGAAATCTAAATTCGCGTTCAAAGCCTAAAAGCGACACCTGCTGCTAAAGTAGAAAAATCTTAATAGCCTAAAAAATAAGAGAAAGCTTAAGCAACTGAAGTGCGTCAATAGTGATTATTTTGATGTGTATATACTTATTTATAAAATTAGGAGTTATCATGAATTCTCACATCATTATGTTCAGCCAGCAGCTTCAGCAGCAGTTTTTTTAGCTTCTTATTATTGAGCCAATCTTTCTCTTTATTTTTCAGCAATTTTTTAGAGCATTTATTTTTCAAAGGCTACTCTTTCCTCGATTGTTACTTCACTTTTATTTATTTTTATTAGATGAGGTAACAAATAACTCGCCTCTTTCTTTAAGTTTTAGCCTAGTTCATCAGTAACAGGATTTTGTAATATGTTTATGCCGGTCACATGAATATCTATTTTTTTAAGTTAATCTAGTTTTGCTATTTGATTTTATCTGAGATTGATATATGTGAGTGAAGGTAGATAGGGAAAGGGGCTAAGTATGGCTTTTATTTTGTTATTTCTGACTGATAATTTTTGGAGATTAGGGGTATTTTACAAACCTCGGATATCTGTAAGCTAATTCTCACAAACATACAATTCTCTTAAGTTTTTCATATTTGCTATTCCTTTGAGTTTTCTTAGTTTATTTTTGCGTAATTCTAGGATTTCTATGTTGTTATGTCCTTTCCAATTGATTTCTGAAATTTCATTTTCAATTAGATTTAATCTTTTTAGAGAGGGTAGAGTGATTGGAGTAAGTGCTTTGATCTTATTGGTTGACAAGTTAAGGATTTGAAGCTGTTATAGACTTTCTTGGTTGAATGCATTCAATGTGGTTATCTGATTTTTTGAAGCATTTAGCCAGACGAGATTAGTGAATCCTTCGACTATTGATATGTCTGCTATGGTGTTGGTATTTAAGTCGAGATATCTAATTTATTTGTACCGCAAGATAATGGGAAAAAGCCTCTCAAGTTATTTTTCTGCGATTGTTAGGCGGGTGTAGGCCATTGATTTATTATTGGCTGATTTTCCTAAGCCGGATAGGGCTCCTTTGAGGGCTTACTATAACTTGCGTTGATCTTATTATGTTTTGAGGCGAGCTTATTCTTCTGCTTTTTTTCTCTCTTATTCTTTCAATCTTTACTCCTCCTGTTTGAGTTTGAGTTCTTCTTCGATTTGCTCTGGTGTTTTTTCAGGGGGAGGGGCTTCTGGGGCTTATTCGGACATGGATGAAGTTGTATTATTTTAATATGGACTGTTATATTAAAGAAATGATGGATGAAACAATTAGATGAGTGGATTTATGAACAGTTTTTATTTTAAATAAATCTATGCTAATTGATTGTATTTTAAAATGATTGGAGAAGTCGATTAAAAAGAATTATTATTTTTACTGATTTGGTTAAGCAAAATATTTACATCTAAAATGTATATTTGCTGATTTTAAATATAAATCATGGAAAAGTTTGGGAAAGGTTCTTCCGTTATATATGTAATTGGAGGGTGAGTGAAGGTGACGACTTTTCAAGTTGGGTTTAATTATGAGTCAAGCACTGAGAATAAAAAATGCTGTAGCAAATATTTTTGTTAGTATGTATAGATATTCTATTGATTATGTATTGTGTTTTTTGTGAGAATTGGAACCAAAGTGATTGATAGTTATAATTGATGAGAGTTAGTTGTTTGGATCATGACTATTGGTTTGGTTTGTGAAGTCTACTTGATAAGTAAATGTGCTTTTACTATTTTAGATAAAAAAGGTTGAAATAGATATCTGATTTTTATATTTTTGGAGATGGTTGGTTTGAATGAGGGTGGGGGAGGATAATGGGTTATTTGAATTGATTTTATGTATTCTTTGATATATTTCTGTGGGGCTGGTTATGGAAGAAATTGGTAATTTGTCATTTAAGAATGTGCGATTTGATAATTTAAATAAAATAAAGTGAGAGAGGGATTGGGATGTGCGAGTGAGGTAAAGTAAATTTGGGTCGATTATATTGAAGTAAGTTTTTTGGCGAATGTTAACAATAATATGAATAGCTTTTTAATAATTCGAGAAGGCAGAGTCCTGCTTTAATAATCAACTGGCAAGGAAAACCATTTATCTTTGAAAATATGCATCGGTAGATAAATCTATAAATTTCACAATCTTGCTTGGAGTACGATGTGCAAGAGGTGGGAAACTCCACAGGAAATAAAAGTAGTGTGGTCGCTTGATGTGCCGATAGAAATCGAACTGTATTATCAAGCAAACTCGATTCCTAAAGTAATTGGGGAGGGGATCATTGATATGACTATCTTTGGTAACCACTTCAACGAGTAAATTAAGATAGTACTGTTTTTTTAACTTAGGCTTTAAGCTATGATGGTATAATAAAGGGGTGGCTCTATTGCTAGTTGGGTATTGAAGGATAAAACTCAAAGGAGATCGACAATAAATTTCTCTATATTCATAAGGTCAACCTTTTTTTCTTGGAAGATAATGATTAACGTTTCAAACTATAAATCTTCCAAAATAAATTATCCATATTTTAGAAAGAATTTAGTCTAATACAAAAATCTAAAACAATTTTCCCAAACTTAAAAAAATCCATTCGATATTCTGATGTTATTAGCTTTACTATTATCCATCCTGATAAGCAGATCAAGCCAATTACTTTTCTAGTTGATCATGTTAAGAGGGGCAAGACTGCTTACTATGAGGCTTGGATTAGAAATAAACATAATAACAAGGCTGGAGACCTTAAATTTTAATATTTCTTAGAAAATCTTTTTTTGTAAAATTAGAGGAAAGTCATGAGTAGAAAGGCAATCTTTCCCCCCACTCTCTGTAGGTTGTCGGATGCAATTGTTGAAAAAAGTTCTGAGAACGAAACTAAACCGACAAGCAAAAAACTCAAGACTTTATAAAATTTCTCCTAAAACAAAAATCATCAATATTTAAAAGAAATAGAGAACAAAAAATATACACCATAGTAACGAAAGCCTTCGCTAAAGCTTTCACCAGGGCACCGAAAGATGGATTAGCTTCAGGTGAATTAAAACGCGATGCCGTGTTTAAGAAAATCGAAGTCTGTCCTGAGAAGTTCTTTGAAGATACTAAATAAATAAAAACGAACATTTTATTTCTAAAATCCCCTTTAGAATTGACTATTTTTCGTTTATAATATGATTAACCTCTTTTTCGTGATTACAAAACTTATTATCCTTCGTAGATTATTTATTATTATGAAAGGACGGTCATTTTTTATCTTTCCCTTTCTCGTCGCTCTTGTTTGCTCGGCCTACGACTGGACCACAACTGAACTTGCTATAAACAAAGCTATTTAAGAGGGCATCTTTTCGGGATGTGTCTTAGCTATCAGCACCAACAATGCAACATTGCTAAAAAAGGCATACGGAACAGTCGGTCCAAGAAGAGGATTTTATTCGCCTCCGATTACTGTTGACATGAAATTCGACTTGGGATTTTTGACTGAGCCTGTTGCTATTAATGCATGTCTTATGTAACTCTGTGATAGAGCAATTATATCTACAACAAACAAGGTCAGTTTTTTGTATGGTGACTTCGATAACAATGGAAAGAGACTGATCACTATTCAAAACTTGTTGGAACACAATTCAGGTATGTATTCAATAACGTAGGATTGCAAACGACTTATAATACTACTTATCCTAAAACACCGGTTGAGCTCATTAAAGCTATAAACAACTTAAAGCTCGATTATGCTATTGAGGCAAAATCGCTTTTCAGTGAACTTGGTCCAGTTGTTCTTGGACAAGTTATTAGTAAAGTTACGAAATTGTCACTTCCTGATGCATTTTTCCAGGTTTTGACTATTGCTGGCATGAGGGATACTGTTTTTAGACCGACAACTGACAAATACAAGATTGCTCCCAGTGGTTACACTGAGCATATTGCTTGGGGAACTCCTTACAACAAATTGGCTCATTTCCTCAACGATACTGCAGGAAATGCTGGAATATTTTCAACAGTTTCCGATGTGACCACCTACATGCAGATATTGCTCAACAAGGGGCAGCTACCGGGCTATTCAAGAGTTTGGACGGAAGACACTATAGGCAAATTTTTGAATGTAACAAAGTATGCAAAATTCAACAATACTCGTGCTTTAGGTTGGGACACTATTCCCTCAACAGGATGTCCTTGTGGTAAAAAGTTTAGTCCAAGTCCTAACTCCTTCGGTTTGAGTGACCCTCCATCAGGATCTTACATTTGGTCTGACAAGAAGCGAAATGTAACGATTGTGTTGTTGGCTAACGGTGCTTTCCCTGCTAAATCTGCAAGTGACCCGCTACCGTACCAAGCGGAGATATCGGACGCGATAATGACTGCATTGGGTTATTGATGTGTGAGTATTGTGGATGATGATTGGGGTAGTTGCATGGAATATAATAAATATAATTGTTAGCTGACAGATGTCGCTTAAAGACTTCGTAATAATAGCCAAGCTGGGGGAGGGAGCCTATTCTAGTGTCTACAAGGTGCAGAGGATTGTAGATTCGCAGATTTACGCCTTGAAGAAGGTCAAGATGAATAACCTCTCTGATAAAGAACAAGAGAACGCTCTCAATTAGGTCAGAATTTTGGCCTCTCTCAACTCGCCTTACATTGTAGGGTACAAACACTCCTTCATTGAGGCAAATTCGCTCTGGTATTTCGATTTTCATGCAGCATCATAATGTAGTTTTTGGACGACGGCGACCTTTATCAAAAGATAGTGGCTCACCAAAAAGGGAATACATCGTTTGACGAGCAGACTATTTGGCGTACACTCGTTCAGGTCACTCTTGGTCTCAAAAGGTTGCACGATTTCAATATTCTACACCGAGATCTCAAAGTAAAACGTTCATAATGTAGAGCGCTAATGTATTTCTTGATAAAGCGGGCAATTCTAAATTGGGAGATATGAATGTTTCGAAAGTTGCAAAAAATGGGTTATTGTATACTCAAACGGGTACGCCTTACTATGCAAGCCCTTAGGTTTGGAAGGATAAGCCATATGACTCCAAATCAGACATATGGAGTCTTGGTTGCGTAATATATGAGATGACCACTTTGAAACCTCCTTTTAGAGCTTAGGACATGGATGGGCTTTACAAGAAGGTGATTAAGGGAGTTTACACTAAGGTGGGTGACAATTATTCGAAGCAATTGGGAAATGTAATTAAGAATATGCTGCAAGTGAATCCGGCCAACCGTCCGGATGCGACCTAGCTATTGATGAGTATTCGAGCTAAAGGGTAGGAGTTAGGGATTGATATCGATCACTAGGCTCCCCATAACAACTAGCTGCTAAAAACGATTAGGGCCCATAAAAACTTGCACTACCTTACGGACAGGTTGCCCAAATCAAACTACGCTAACGGGCACGAGCAAGAGAAGATGTCTAAGTTGAGCCAGAGTACAAAAGACAAGAACCCAGTTTCTTTGGCAAACTACCCGCAGACCAAGAATATAAATTTGCCTAGATTGGACAGAATTATCCTTCGGAACGCAGTTAACAGGAATAGTATCGAATAGCCGAAGAAGCATGAGGTGCAGAGTTTGAAGCCCCACCAGGTTGACATTTCCAATATGCTCAAGATAGAGGGCAAGGGGAGTCAGCAGGGACACCCTCGCTATGACTACTAATATGAGATGGCGAGGAAGCAGGCGGACCGGGATATACGTGCGTAGTTGCGTAAGATATACAATTTGAAGCCATCTCCGAAGAAGCATAGTAGGAGAGTGATTTAGTTGCCGAGACTAAACTGAATTATTTTTGATGTGTGAGGTGAATGATTCAAGGTTAATAAATATTAGTTATTGATGCGAAAAAGAAGCGGCGCGTTGCATTCTGATTCTGAGGAGTAATTTATGTTGGTACGTCCCTCTAACGCAGCTGGCGGAGTTGGCTCATTAAAAAAACGGATACTTTTATGATGAGTGTTTGCACAAATAGATTGAGGGCAAGATGCGTGGTAAGATTAAGAGGAGGGATTCGATTGGTCAGCGTGGTGTGAGTAGTAATCATTTTGTTGGATTTGATTATGCGATACAGGATATTGAGGAGCAGGAGGAGATGGAAGAGCTGTAGGCTTAGAATAGATCGGTCTAAATCAATATAGTCATAATATGTCCGGATCAGGGGTTGCTGCATCAGAAATTGGAGGATCTGTGGCCGGATAGTGCCAAATGTGTGAGGGAGTAGGAGCAGAGGGATATTGATCTTTACATTGTGAACATCGTGGATAGTAATCATCACAAACATTGCTTCAAATTCTGGCTGATTGAGCCCCAAAACATAGCGAATCCGTTATTTAGTAGCTACCTCAAACGGGCCCGAAAAATTTTAAATTTTACTAAGGGATAGGTCGGATACAGTGAGCGTTGGCCATAGGAGTAAGCCAAAGGAGTACTGTTTTCAATGGTGAGCGCATTCACTAACTGATATTTTAATAGTTTTATTAGTACTCTTTAGTGTTTGAAATTATCATTGGTTTCTTTTTTCTCGGTTTGATTCCTAGAAAACTTCGAACATTAAAAAAGTAAGCATATTAGCGATTGGTTTTTTTACCAAACGTGGTGCAAGGCCGACGAACCATCCTCCTTACGATCTCAGTTTTTTGAATTGTGAAGTTATCAGATGCTCAGAAAACTCATGGTGTTCGTGTAGACCCATGGTTTGCAATTTTGCTCGGATAATTTCGAAAGGGTGAGTTATTGCTGTTGCAAACATTCCAGAGGCTATTCCGGATACTATCTTGTCAAAACCAAGCGATTTTAGCTATTCGTAAAACATATAGTGAAATCCTCCGAAGGCGCCTTCCTTGATACAGCTTGATAGGCCTCCGCTGAAAAAGGCCTTGAAGCCTTATTTTTGATAAATATCGACTGCTGCTGCCCAAACGGAGGAGTAACCATGAAAGTAGGCGAGTTAGAAGCGAGTTTCGATGATGCTGAGAGGGTTGGTCAGAAAGGTACTGGTAAGTCTTGAGAATGAAGATACTACAAAATTTTAGACGGGACTCATGCTAGGTTTTTAGAAATAGCGTAGTCCGGAGAAGTAGATGTAGCATCCTAGGGCGGCTTTGAGTGAGGCTGCTACTAAACCTTTGTAGTATCCTTTGATGCCGTCTTTTTAATTGATGTATTTGCAGGATGAGAGGACGTTGGCGAATGTTCCATTGTGCTAATGGAGAGCTTTGAGTCGATGTGGGGGTATCATGAGTGCCATTTTGATATTTTCGAAGGGTTGCAGGAAGATAGTGGTTGTGACTCCACTCACCAACCCATATAAACCCTTTTCATTAAACATATCAAATAAATACTAATTCTACTACACGAATCAATTGAGGGTATTTTGGATTTGGATTTGGGTTTAGTTTTTTCTTTTTATTATATAACAAACATGTCAAAGAAAAAAAATCTCCTTAACTTTTTCTTGATGAACTCGCCGATTAGTCAGCATCAGAAATTTATTAAAGTTATCACAGTACCTCAAAACAGCAGCAAACTTCCTCCAACTCTGTCTTCAAATGAGGAGTACATGAACTCATTTCTGAGTAGGCTATAGGTGGTAACGATTTAGCCTATTTCTCGGAATAGCTACAAGTGGCAGCCGGATGTGTAGTTCAGGAAAATATTTAAGCACCAAAATATAATTGAAAAATCTTCATCGCAGGCATCTAAAGAAACTGATCAGTTATTGATTAGCATCAAAGAATTTTGTGTTCAAACCTTGGACAGCATTATTCCCTATCAGGAACTTGAACAGCGAATCACTATTGCTCAGCCGGAGACCATTCATGCGGTTCGGGTGAAACTGACTTATCTTTTTAAAGTTTTACTTAATAAACGGGACAAACTGCCGCCTTCTTCCTTGGAACTGTAGGCAAACCTACAACTCAGCGAAACAATCATAAAAGCTTTCTCTAAGAATATGGATTATGGAGAAAATGGATCTGAGTGGTTGAAGTTACAGGCGATGGAGAAGCTGTTGCGCGCGAGAGAGTACAAAAAAAAAGGATACAACGAAATTGCTACGAATAGCTTCCAATAAATTTTCAAAGATGAAGCGGCTTAGTACAAGACTCGGCTCGAAGCGTTGAAAATATTATGTATGGAAGGCGAGGAACACAGAGATTCGAGGATTTTAGAATCCTTGATGAATCTGAGTCGAGAGAAAGGGGAGAAAGAGTACGAATAGTATCTGAAATAGACGATTAAACGAATAAAAAATGGCGATAACAACGAAAAAGTTGATGAATCATGACTTAATTATTTTGATGATCAGAAAATTATCAAAACGCTGTCAGTTTTTGAGACTCTGCTTAATAAATATTTGATACAAATGCAAATTTAAAATATATTAAAATAAAGCGATAATTGACTCGACTGAAATCATTCATTTTTAATTTTTAGTTCAATGCAATTGATGTTTGATTTTAAATCAACTAATTGTTTCTTTAAAAGCTTA